>ERZ1034992.2-NODE-2-length-260136-cov-21.806226_pt1 | contig 260136 bp, 225 predicted proteins | sample MGYA00520695_ERZ1034992 | MGnify/ENA primary metagenome ERZ1034992 (study PRJEB33766, sample SAMN09781778) | gut metagenome | biome: gut microbiome | host: Homo sapiens | place: Madagascar | study: EMG produced TPA metagenomics assembly of the PRJNA485056 data set...
GCAAAACACAAAAACGGTACGCACGGCCCACTCTAATTCAACATACTCACCCACGAGAGCCTCTCACCTTTTCAAAACTGCTCTTCAGTCAAAGCTCAGCAACACGTAGCGATAGGCGAGTGGACTCACGCACAATGTGGCAGTTTCTGGCGGATTATCGCCGTGAGCCGGCTATGCTTTCTTAAAGTAGGGACGTAGCTATCAGGGATAGAACGCCCACGTTTGAAAAGCGCAACCGCGCAGGAATAGAGGAAGAAGCCATGACAGAAGAACAAGGATCACGTTTTGATAAGGGTCGTGGTGGATTCCAACGTCGCTCACGGTGGAGCGACCGCAAACAATCTCGTGGAAACAACGACCGTCGCGAAAGTGGCTACGGTCGTCGTGATGACAGTCGTGGTCGTAGCTTTGATCGTAACAATGACCGCCGTGAAGGTGGTTACGGTCGTCGTGATGACAGCCGTGGTCGTGGTTTCGACCGTAACGACGACCGTCGTGAAGGTGGTTACGGTCGTCGTGATGACAGCCGTGGTCGTGGCTTTGATCGTAACAATGACCGCCGTGAAGGTGCTTATGGTCGTCGTGGTGATGATCGTCGTCGGGGCGGTTATGGTCGTCGTAATGACAACCGGGATCTTCGCTTCGAGCGCAACAATGATCGTCGTTCCGGCGGTTTTGACCGTAACAATGAGCGTCGCGGTGGCGATCGCCAGCGCGGTGATCGCATGCCTCCCAGCCACAACCAAGAGCAGTACCAAAACTACGCTTCCACTGACGAGTACGTCTCGCCCAACCCGAACGAACCTACGATTCCCGCAGGTGTGTCCGCCCAAGAACTTGATGCAGCAGCACTGCGCGCACTTACTACACTTTCCGGCCCGAATAAGGACATCGTTGCCCGCCACCTCGTGATGGCCGGACAGCTGATCGACCTTGATCCGGAACTTGCCTACAAGCATGCTTTTGCAGCATCCGCGCGTGCTGGTCGCGTTGACGTTGTCCGCGAAGCAACTGCCTTGACCGCATACGCATCCGGTCGCTATGACGAGGCGCTCCGTGAGGTCCGCGCCGTCCGTCGTATGCGCGGTGACAACTCGCTTCGTGCAGTCGAAGCAGATTGTGAACGTGGCCTAGGACGCCCTGAAAAGGCTGTCGAAATCATCGACCAGACTGAAACCAAGGGCATGGAACTGTCCGAGCAAGTCGAACTGATTCTGGTTTCTTCCGGCGCTCGCGCCGATCTTGGCCAGAACGAAGTTGGTCTGCTCATCGTCGATGATGCGCTGGCTGTACTGCCCGCAGACACGGATCCCTTCCTCCTGCGTCGCTTGAACGAGGTCAAGATTGATCGTCTGCGCGAACTTGGACGCGATGATGAAGCCGACGAACTCGAATCCCAACTTCCTGAAGAAATCGAAGACCCCGATATCGTTGATATTTCGCTCTATGCGGATGCTGACGTTGACAATAAGCGCACTCAGCTTCGTGCAATGTCAACACCGCTGGTCGAAGAATTCGATGTTGCCCTCTTTGATCTCGATGGCACCGCATGGAATGGTGATGAACCGATCGAACATGCAGCTGACGCAGTGAAAGAAGCACGCGAAGCCGGCATGAAGACCGTCTTCGTTACGAATAACGCGATGCGTAGCCCTCGCCAGGTTGCCGACAAGCTGAACACGATGGACTTTGAAGCAGATCCGTCGATGGTGATGACCTCCGCCATGGATGTTATTGCTTTGATGAAGGAACGCATCGAAGACGGTTCGAAGGTCTTTGCTATCGGTGGCGACGGTCTTCGCATTGCACTGACTGAAGCGGGATATGAGCTCGTCGATTCCGCTGATGATGAGCCGGTTGCCGTTGTTCAGGGCCTCGACACGGACGTGAACTGGGCACTCATGTCGGAAGGCGCATTTGCCATTCAACGGGGTGCGCATTTCTTCGCAACGAACCTTGACGCAACTCTTCCACAGGAACGTGGCTTTGCTCTTGGCAACGGCTCTCTTGTCGTCGCCATTGAACATGCAACGGGCAAGCGTGCTTTTGCAGCAGGCAAGCCGGAACCGGGTATTTACCAGCGTGGCGCTGCACTGGTTGGCGGTGAGAAGCCGATCGCTGTTGGCGACCGCCTTGAAACCGACATTCTGGGCGCTGTTCGCGCAGGCATGCCGGCAATGCACGTCCTTACCGGCGTTCATGACGCACAAGCCATTGTGACGGCTCCCCGTGGCCAACGCCCCAGCTTCCTCGCCCTCGATATCCGAGGCCTTCAGGAAACTCATCCGCGCGCTAAGCACCACCTGGATAACTCCTGGACCTGTGGCGTCTCTCAGGTTGTCCGCATCGCACGTCGCGGCGGAATCTTCGTCGACGATGTTGAACTGGCCGAGGATGAGACCTACACGATTACGCTCGACACCTACCGTGCAATGGCGGCAGCAGGCTGGGATTACTCTGACGAAAACGCCGGAGAGACCCCGCGTTGCCCGAGGCTCACAGTCGTTCCGAATGATGATGAGTCCGGAATCGTTGTTGCGCCGATTGAAATCTTAGAAGACACAGAAAGCGATGAGGGCTTCACCTCCTCTGACGAATTACTTGCAGTTCAAGCAGATGAGCTTGATGAAGCGTTGGAAACTCCTGCGTTCCTTCCCGGCGAAGAAGAACTCGAACGTCTTCTTGCCGAAACTGAAGACGATGACGAAGCGGGCGAAACTCAAGGCGAGTGATGACTAATCTCAGTGACGGTTCTGGGGCGAGCGTGACGCCGCCCCAGAACCGGAGCCTTCGCAATGATGATGCTCACCAGGCTACGAATTCAGGACAGAATGCCCAGTCTGAAACGGTGAGCATCGAAGAACTTGAACGCGAAATCGTTCGTTTGAAAGAACGCGACGTTGTTCTACGCACGCGTCTATCCGGTCCGGAGTTCTTGTGAAACTGCGTCGAATTGATTCGGAGCTTGTGCGCAGGGGATTGGCTCGATCTCGTACCCACGCCCAAGAAATGATCGCTGACCAGCGTGTGAAGCTCGACGGAGAAATCGTTCTGAAGCCCGCACGTCAAATGGATCCTGCACAGGCGATCGTGATCAGCGAGGCACTAGAGATTGAATACGTCTCTCGCGGTGCGCATAAACTAGCCGGTGCCCTAGATATTCTGGGCGATACTGCTCCCACGATAGCGGACACAGTGTGTATGGATGCCGGCGCTTCAACCGGTGGATTCACTGACGTGTTGTTACGCAGGGGAGCCCGCCAGGTGTTTGCCGTTGACGTTGGTTACGGTCAGCTTGCTTGGAAGCTCCAGTCAGATCCTCGTGTCGTCGTGATGGATCGTACCAACGTACGCACGATGAAAGACGGCGATCTGGATCCGAAGCCACAGATCGTTGTTGGCGATATGTCCTTTATTTCACTGACGCTTGTTATCCCGGCTCTCGTTGCAGTTGCAACCGATGACGCTGATTTCCTGCTGATGGTGAAGCCACAGTTTGAGATCGGCAAAGAACGTCTCGGCCACGGTGGCGTTGTTCGCAACCCGAACCATCACGTGGAAACCGTCGAAAATGTTGCGCTCTGCGCCATCGACAACGGTCTGACAGTCCGCGCAGTCGCAGCATCGCCTCTTCCGGGGCCTTCTGGGAACGTTGAGTACTTTATCCATATGTCCGCATCTGGCTCAGGCGGAATTGATGCTGATGAGTTACGCTCACGTATCAAAGAGGCAGTGATCGCTGGCCCCGCAGATTCGAAGGGACTTCAATGATTCGTCGCGTCATGCTTGTCTGGCATAAGCATCGTCCTGACGCGCAGACAGCAGCATCGGTCATGATGAACGAGCTCGACTCTCTTGGCGTAGAGGTCGTCGAAGAAGCACGCCCAAATTCTGCCGATCTTCTTCTTGCCCTCGGTGGCGATGGAACGATCCTTGCGGCAGCTGAATATGCCCGCCGTTGCGATGTCCCCCTTCTCGGAGTGAACCTCGGCCACATGGGCTTTCTCGCTGAGGCAACCGATCAGGGCTTCGACGAACTGGCACAACGCATCGCGAACGAAGATTTCCATCTGGAAACCCGCATGACGTTGGACGTTGTTGTGCGCCAACCCGATGGGACAGTCATTACTGACTGGGCGTTGAACGAAGCGGTCGTTATCCACACGGATGTTGCCCATCCGGTGCATCTTGCGCTGGCAGTCGACGGACAGGACGTTTCAACGTATGGCGCTGATGGCATTGTTTTGGCGACGCCAACAGGCTCAACCGCATATAGTTTCTCTGCCGGTGGACCAGTTGTGTGGCCCGATACGGAGGCGATCGTGATGGCGCCGTTGGCGGCTCATGGATTGTTTACGAGGCCGCTTGTCGTGGGTCCGTCTTCCAAGCTTGAAGTGGGCGTGCTCAGTGAAAACTGGACCTCGCCAGAACTATGGTGCGATGGCAAACGACGGACCAGTTTGCCTCCGGGCTCGAGTGTGACCACAACGGTTGGTCAGTGGCCGGTGAGACTTGTCCGTCTTGATGACACCCCATTCTCGACTCGTCTGGTTCAGAAATTTAATCTTCCGACCCGCGGTTGGAGGAACGGACGTAACAGGTCGGTCGCGAAATGATTTCAACGATTGAAATCTCCGGGATCGGTGTGATTGACCGCGCCACTCTTGACTTCGGTGAGGGGCTCACGGTCCTTACCGGCGAGACGGGTGCCGGTAAGACGATGGTGCTCACATCAGTCAATCTTCTATTGGGCTCGCGGGCAGAGCCAGCCTTAGTGCGCGAAGGACGATCTCGCGCACAAGTCGATGGTGTCTTCATTCTGGATGAGCAACAAATAGCTCCTCTGGTCGAAGAGGGAATTGACGTTGAAGATTCGGAGCTGATTGTTTCGCGTACCGTTCTAGCCCAGGGTCGCTCGCGCGCACACGTCGGTGGGCGAATGGTTCCAGCATCGGGGCTTGCCCAGACGGTTGCCCCTCTGATCACAGTGCACGGGCAGGCCGAACAGATGCGTTTAAAAAACCCGAACGCGCAACGTGACCTCGTAGATTCCTACGGCGACCAAGCGCACCAGGATCTGCTGGCCGAATACGAGAAAGCTTGGAAAGAAGCGGTGAACGCCAAGCGTTCTTTCGACGACATTACGAAGAACGCAGATGAGCGTATCCGAGAAACAGAATCGCTAAGCGCAGCTCTTGAAGCGATTGATGCTTTCGACCCGCATGAAGGTGAGGACGAAGAGCTACGACTTGAAGCGCGTCGCCTGATGAGCGTGGAAGACCTCCGTCGGTTTATTGATACTGCAACGGCTTTCATCCGAGGAACTGACGATACAGATGGAGCCTCGAGCCTTCTTCGACACAGTCGCGACCAGATTTCTTGCGCGCGCAGTCTCGACGAGTCGCTCGCGTCTCTTGAACGACAGGCAGAATCGATCGCAATCGATGTTGAGACTCTGGGGGATGACCTAGGAGCCTACGCTCGTAGCCTCGACGCTGACCCCAGTCGTCTTGCATGGGTTCATTCGCGACGTGCTGATCTGAAGAAACTTCTTGAAGGCCGGGCCGATGATGCGAGTGGCCTCATTGAATGGGCGCAACGCGCACGTAGGCGTCTTGAAGAGCTTGTGACCAGTGGAAATAATCCTGAGGTCGCCGAAAAGAAACTGAAGGAAGCTCAAGCGCGCGTCCTCGAAGTCGGTTCACGGCTCCACGATTCCCGCGTCCGATGCGGTTGTGAGCTGGCGGAAAAAGTAACGGGGGAGCTGCACGCGCTTGCCATGGCAGACGCGAAGCTTATTAGTACCGTTGAAAAGACAAAACCTACGTCGCATGGCCTCGACGACGTCACTATCCTGCTTCAACCGTACTCGTCGGCCACACCACGCCCACTTGGGCAAGGAGCCTCCGGTGGCGAGCTGTCCCGCATCATGCTGGGAATCGAAGTCGTCTTGGGTGAAAAGAGCAGCACGAAGACCTTCATTTTCGACGAAGTTGATGCGGGAATTGGCGGGCAAACGGCGACTGAAGTGGGTGCCCGCTTGAAACGCCTGGCGCAAAACCGGCAGGTTATTGTCGTCACTCACCTCCCGCAGGTCGCTGTCTTCGCCTCGCACCACCTAGTGGTGACGAAGAATGACGGTCTCACCGACGTACACGTGGTGGAAGGTGAAGCCAGAGAGGCTGAATTAACGCGGATGATGGGTGGAGATGCTCACTCTCCGGCGGCGCGCCGACACGCTATCGAAGTCCTGACTTCAGCCGTGCCACAATCACAGGGATGAGTAGCGAAAAAATTCAGTCCGCTTCAGGCGCGACACAAATCACGGGTATCGTACGCGTTGACAGTCGTGTTCGAAACATTACTGCTCGCATGGAACCTGGTGACATTGCAGTAATCGATCAGGTTGACCTTGATCGTCAAAGCGCGCACGCTCTCGTGTCGCGTGAACCGAAGGCCGTCCTTAATGCCGCGCCTTCTTCGTCGGGTCGCCAACAGGTGCGCGGACCTCGTGTACTTCTCGAAGCAGGAATCATCGTCATCGATGATCTTGGCCCCGACGTGATGTCCCTGCGTGAAGGTGACACCATCACAATCGAAGATGGTCGTGTTCTTCGTGACGATGAAGTCGTATCGACAGGTCGTCTGCTTTCCCTGCGCGATTTGGAAAACGACGAAGTCGAAAGCCGACAGCTCATTTCAACGCAGATCGGTTCGTTCGCAGCATCGATCGAAGAATTCCTTGATCGTGACGGAGGCGTCCTACGAGGTGTTGGCGTTCCGACCTTTAAGAAGGACCTCGAAGGAAAGCCCGTTGTTGTCGTCCTTGACGATTCCCAGACCAAACAACAGCTGAAGAACCTGAAGCGTTGGATCGGCGATGCTTCTCCGATCATCATCGGTGTTGACGGAGGTAGTGATCTGGCGCGTTCTGCCGGGTTTAAACCTCAGATCGTTGTCGGTGACATGGATCAGATCAGCGATAAGGTTCTTCGTGGAGCAGGCCGTAGGATTCTTCGACGCGGTCACGACGGTATCGCTCAAGGAAGCGAACGACTCAACCGCATGGGTCTGCACGCCGACGTTGTCGAAATGTCGGGTTCGTCCGAAGACGTTGCCCTGCTGGTAGCTAAGCATTCGGGCGCCTCGTCGATCGTTCTCGTCGGTGGTCACCACGATCTTGACGATTTCGTTGACCGTGGTCGCTCCGCGATGTCGCCCTCATTCTTTACTCGACTCGTTGCCGGGGATGAACTCGTTCAGGCTCGAGCAGTTGCCGCTACCCACCGCCCACGACTCTCAGGTTTCTGGATCGTGCTACTGGCGTTGGTGATGATTGGTGGAATCGGTGTTGCTCTCTGGGCGACGCCGTGGGGTAATGATTTGTTCTCATCGATTATTTCGCTTGCGAGCCCGTCCACCCCAATGTCCCCTGACTCTTTGACGAACCTCAACTGAGGAGATACAAAATGATGAATTTCCGTTACCACTTGGTATCGCTGATCGCAGTGTTCGTGGCGCTTTCGATCGGTGTCATCCTCGGTTCTGGTCCGTTGCAGTCCCGAATCTCTGGGGCTCTTGCAGATAAGAATGCAGCATCTTCCGTTGCCGATGCCCAGGCTCTTGCTCAGGCTCAAGCTTTGGCAAGCGCTGAAGCAGCAGGTCTTGATGCGATTGCATCGAACAAGCTTGACGGCACTCTGTCCGGCATGAAGGTAACAACAATTGGTCTGCCCGGAGCTACGGCTGAAGACATTACTACGGTCAGCGATCGCCTGTCCGCCGCTGGCGCCGAGGTAATCGGCCATGTCTCGCTGACGGACAACTTCGATAACGCTGGAATGTCTCAGTACCGTGAGACCCTTTCAAGCCCCCTTTCGAGCCATATGTCTAATCTGCCCTCATCTGCATCGGGCGAAGCAATCATCAGCTTCGGCATCGTTGCAGTCTTGACGACTACGGGTTCTGAAACGGACCTCGTGAAAGAGATTTTGACTGACGATTCCACTCCGATTATGTCGATCGCCACGGATCCGGCCGGAGCAACAGAAGCCATCGTTGTCGTCGGCCCGCGTGCTTCGGCAACTGTTTTAGCTCAGAACTCTGCAGATGCTTCCCAGTCTGGCGTTGTGGAACGTGCTCCTCAGGCGTGGATGGGTCTTGCTCAGGCGGTCACTTCTGTTCCGAAGTCTGCGGTTATCGTCGCCGATGCTTCGACGGATTCATCCATGGGACAGGTTCTGCGCACTCAGGGTGCCCAGGTCACGTCAATCGATTCGCCTGGCACGACGCTGTCGGCAATCTCAGCCGTCATCTCCCTGAAGGATGCGTCCGCAACTGCTCGCGCATACGGCGTTCAAAATGGAGCCACTGCGGTTATGCCCGAGCTTCCGTGATAGGAGCTATCGCTTCGCCTCAACGTTCGTGACAGCGAGCCACTAGCGCTTCCACCACGTGGCGTTTCCAACTGTGCGGTGCGTATCATCTTGGCCTTCTGAGTCGAGGTGATACGCACCGTTTTGTTATGCTGGAGTCCCATGGTGATGTCTTCAACGCGCGCTATGGGCGCAGATCAAATGGTGACCAAGCAGATTTTTGTTACTGGCGGTGTCGTCAGTTCACTGGGTAAAGGGTTGACCGCTTCAAGTCTTGGTCGTCTTCTTCGCTCTCGTGGTCTTTCTGTTGTGATGCAGAAGCTTGATCCCTACATTAACGTCGATCCGGGCACAATGAACCCCTTCCAGCACGGTGAAGTTTTCGTGACGGAAGATGGTGCTGAGACCGACCTCGATATTGGTCACTACGAGCGTTTCCTTGATGTTGCTCTTTCGGGTGACGCAAACGCGACAACCGGTCAGGTCTACTCGACGGTGATCGCGAAGGAGCGTCGTGGTGAATACCTTGGTGATACCGTCCAGGTTATCCCGCATATTACTGATGAAATTAAACGCGTGATGCGTTCCCAGGCTCGTCCTGACGCCGAAGGCAACACTCCTGACGTGATCATCACGGAAATTGGTGGCACCGTCGGTGATATTGAATCTCAGCCGTTCCTCGAAGCCGCACGTCAAGTGCGCGCCGATCTTGGTCGCGAGAACGTTGCCTTTGTTCACGTTTCGCTGATTCCGTTCCTGCCGGCTGCCGGCGAACTGAAGACGAAGCCGACGCAGCACTCTGTTGCTGCTCTTCGTTCGATCGGTATTGCTCCCGATGCTCTTGTGCTGCGCACGGATCGTCCGCTTCCTGAGGGGATTAAGGGCAAGGTCGCGCTGATGTGCGACGTTGACCGCGATGCCGTCATCGAGTGCAAGGATGTGTCGTCGATTTACGAGGTTCCGCCGACGCTTCACCGTGAGGGACTCGATGCCTACTTGGTTCAACGTCTTGGATTGCAGTTCCACGATGTTGATTGGACGGAGTGGAATGGCTTGCTCGAGCGGGTTCATTCCCCGAAGTACCGCGTTGAGGTCGCCCTGGTTGGCAAGTACATTGATCTGCACGATGCGTATCTGTCGGTTCAGGAAGCCATCAAGCACGGTGGCTTTGCAAACAATGCTCGCGTTGATATCCGCTGGGTCGCGTCCGATGGTTGCGAGACGCCCGAAGGTGCCAGTCGTGAACTTGCCGGTGTAGATGCGATCTGTGTCCCCGGCGGTTTCGGTGTACGAGGCATCGAAGGCAAGCTTGGTGCCCTGCGCTGGGCACGTGAACACGGCGTTCCTACTCTGGGCCTCTGCCTTGGCTTGCAGTGCATGGTGATTGAAGCATCGCGTAACATGCTGGGTCTGGCTGGCGCTTCTTCGACGGAGATGGATCCCGAGACTTCCGATCCGGTTGTTGCCACGATGGCTGACCAGATGGACATCGTTTCCGGCGAAGGTGATCTTGGCGGCACGATGCGCCTTGGCTCTTACCCTGCAAAACTCACCGAAGGTTCCATTGTTGCTCAGGCGTATGGAACGACCGAGGTGACCGAACGTCACCGTCACCGCTACGAGGTCAACAACGCCTATCGCGATCGCCTTGAAGCGGCGGGCCTGCATATTTCCGGTACTTCGCCCTCGGGTGATCTGGTTGAGTTCGTTGAGCTTGATCGTTCCATGCACCCGTACTACGTGGCGACCCAGGCTCACCCGGAGTTCAAGTCGCGTCCGACGAACCCGCATCCACTGTTCGCGAGCCTCGTCCACGCTGCCCTGGAACGCCACAAGGGACGCTACTCGTCGAACCAAGACACTCATGTCGTTGAGGAATCGGCGAAATGACCTTGCGTGAAGTTGCGGCCTCTCAGGCGAAGGCCGAAGGCGACACTCCAGCTCAATTCGAGGTCATTGAACACCGTCATCTGTGGGATGGTCGGGTCATCGGGCTTGAAGAGGATGAAGTTCGTCTGATTGAAGACGCTGAACCTGTTCTTCGCCAGTACACCACGCACCCAGGTGCGGTCGCTGTCGTGGCGTTGCGGGGCGAAGCTGGCAACGAAGAGATACTTCTTGAACGTCAGTATCGTCATCCGGTGCGAGCAAACCTATGGGAAATTCCCGCGGGATTGCTCGATATCGAAGGGGAAGACTATGTCTGTGCCGCCCAGCGAGAACTGGCTGAAGAAGTTGATCTTCAAGCCAATCAATGGGATGTTCTGGTCGACTACTTCACGTCGCCGGGAGGATCTGTTGAATCGCTTCGTATCTTCCTCGCGCGTGATCTGGTCGAGCTTGATCAGGAGTTCGAACGTCTGGACGAAGAGGCGCTCATGGTGAGTTCCTGGGTGAAGCTTGATGACGCTGTGGACATGATCTTTGCTGGCAAGTTGCACAACCCATCTGCGGTAACTGGAATTCTTGCAACCTGGAATGCGCGAGCACGTGGTTGGAAGGACCTCCGACCTGTGGATTCACCCTGGATGCGCTAAGGAAACGTGTGGCGTTTTTGACACGTCTGAATTTCGATAAGCATATTGTGCGTAAAAGGACGTAGACTCTGACATAGATTCCCACGTGAACAGATGATCGGAGGCCTTGTGGGCGAACAGCTCGATGCGCGAACTCGCGAGCAAGTCCTCGATTTGATCGTCGAAAAGGGACCCGTGACTGCAACCGTCATCGCTCGAATTCTTAAGCTGACTACCGCAGCCGTGCGCAGGCACATCACCATCTTGTTGGATTCGAAAGAAATCATGGAGATGGAACCGGCGCAGTTGCAAAAGCGCGGTCGTGGACGCCCGGCTCGTCACTATGTCGCAACACCGAACGCGCACACGAAGTTGCCTGACGGATATTCCGAGCTAGCTGTCAAAGCCCTCGGTTACCTTGGACAAGTTGGCGGTGGGGAAGCGATTGATTCTTTCGCGGCCTCTCGTTCGCGTGAAATTGAGCGTCGCTATGCGCCTATCGTTCGCGAAGCTGGCTCAGACCCGAAGGTCCGTGCTCAGGCTCTTGCCGATGCACTGACTCAAGACGGTTATGCTGCGACGGTTCGAGACATCGGTAATGGCAATTTTGCTATTCAGCTATGCCAAGGGCACTGTCCTATTCAGGATGTTGCCGGTGACTACCCGCAGCTCTGCGAGGCAGAAACCCAAGCGTTTAGTCGACTTCTTGATGTTCACATTCAGAGGCTTGCAACTCTTGCCGGCGGTGGTCACGTCTGTACGACTCACATTCCCGTGGGCGCACCCGTGCTTCGTTCGGCTTCACGAGCCACTCTGCGTAAGTAGAGTGTGCTTGAAATTAAGAATGGAAGGTTGACACCACTATGACCCAGTCACCGCAGGTCACTGACCTCGATGACCGTCACATGAGTGATGATGAAATCATCGACTCAATTGGCGCGTATGAGTATGGATGGCGCGATAGCGACGAGTACTCAAAGAATGCTGAATACGGCATTAATGCGGACGTTGTTCGTTCGATCTCGGATCATAAGAATGAGCCGGAGTGGATGCGTGAACGTCGTCTGAAGGCACTTGAAATCTTCGATCGCAAGCCGATGCCCACATGGGGCCCGGATCTTTCGGATATTGACTTCGATACGTTCAAGTACTACGTCAGCCCCACCGACCGTCAGGTGAATTCGTGGGAAGACCTTCCCGAGGAAATTCGTAACACCTACGATCGTTTGGGTATTCCGGACGCTGAAAAGAATCGCCTGGTCTCCGGCGTCGCCGCCCAGTACGAGTCTGAGGTTGTCTACCAGCAGATTCAGGAAGATCTTGAACGCCAGGGTGTCATCTTCCTCGATACCGACACGGGTCTCCGTGAGTATCCAGAAATCTTCCAGGAGTACTTCGGCAAAGCTGTTCCCTCCGGTGACAATAAGTTCTCCGCACTGAACACCGCCGCTTGGTCGGGTGGTTCCTTCGTCTACGTGCCGCCAGGCGTTCACGTCGACATCCCGCTTCAGGCCTACTTCCGCATTAACACTGAGGCTCTTGGCCAGTTCGAACGTACGCTGATCATCGCTGATGAGGGCTCCTACGTTCACTACGTCGAAGGGTGCACCGCGCCGATTTATGACGAGAACTCACTGCACTCAGGTGTTATCGAAATCTTCGTCAAGAAGGGTGCACGCGTTCGCTACACGACGATCCAGAACTGGTCGACCAACGTTCTGAACCTCGTGACCCAGCGTGCCATCGTCGAAGAAGGCGGAACTATGGAGTGGGTCGATGGCAACATGGGTGCCGCGATTACCATGAAGTACCCCGCCTGCTTCCTCATGGGCGAGCATGCCCGTGGAGAGACATTGTCCATCGGTTTCGCAGGCCCCGGTCAGCACCAGGACACTGGCGCCAAGATGGTCCACATGGCACCGCACACCTCTTCTTCGATCGTGTCGAAGTCCGTGTCTCGTGGCGGTGGCCGTACCTCGTACCGCGGTCTGGTTCAGATCAACGCCCGCGCACGGCACTCGAAGTCCAACGTCCTGTGCGACGCGCTTCTTGTCGACAAGGTTTCACGTACCGATACCTACCCCTATGTTGACGTCCGAACCGATGACGTCGAAATGGGTCACGAAGCAACCGTTTCGAAGGTGTCGGCAGACCAGCTCTTCTACCTGATGAGCCGTGGCCTTGATGAGAACGAAGCAATGGCAATGATCGTTCGTGGCTTCGTTGAGCCGATCGCGAAGGAGCTCCCGATGGAGTATGCGCTCGAACTCAACCGCCTGATCGAACTGCAGATGGAAGGATCCGTCGGCTGATATGACGACACAAGAAGTGATGAATAAAGCGCACTCTCACGGCGGCGTCGAAAAGGGTGGCCACGCTAGCCGCGCAGACCGCCCGGTTTCCTTCGATCTCGATGCAATCCCGACCCCGCACGGTCGCGAAGAAGACTGGCGTTTCACCCCGATGCGTCGCATCGAACGTCTTTTTGAGGTTGAAAACTATGACCAGGGCGATGCCCCGGTCACCGTTGAGGCTCCTGAATGCGTGACAGTTGAACAGGTTGATCGCTCCGATTCTCGCTTGGGTACTGTTCTTGCTCCCGGTGATCGCACAGCGGTTGTCGCATGGAATCAGTGTGGTGAGTCGACAATTGTTTCTGTTCCTGCCCAGATGCAGGTCAGTGAACCGATCCGTCTGAACGTTGACGCTGTTGAAGGAACTCGCGCCCAGCACATCTTCGTTGAGGTCGGCGAACTCGCCGAAGCGACGATCATCCTGAACCACCGTGGCTCTGAAGAAGCAGCTGTCAATCAGACCATCGAAGTGAACGCAGGGGACGGCTCGAAGGTCACCTTCGTTTCAATCCAAGAATGGGATGACACCACACTGCACGCCTCAAACCACCGACTGGCACTGGGCAAGGATGCTTCCCTGACGCACATCGTTGTTACTTTCGGTGGCGACCTGGTCCGTATCTCTTCCGATACTGATTTCCGAGGCCCCGGTGGTGAACTCAACATGCTGGGCCTGTACTTCGTTGACGGCGGTCAGCACCTCGAGCACCGCGTGTTCGTTGACCACTCCCAGCCGAACTGCTACTCGCGAGTCACCTACAAGGGCGCTCTGCAGGGCAACGGCGCACACTCGGTGTGGATTGGCGACTGCCTGATCCAGGAAGCAGCCGACGACACCGACACCTACGAACTGAACCGCAACCTGGTCCTCACCGAGGGCGCCAAGGCCGACTCTGTTCCGAACCTCGAAATTGAAAACGGTGAAATCCGCGGAGCCGGACACGCATCTGCAACCGGCCGTTTCGATGACGAACAGCTCTTCTACCTGATGAGCCGAGGAATCAGCGAACACGAGGCGCGTCGTCTTGTTGTCCGTGGTTTCTTCGCCGAGCTCATTAATCAGATTGGTGTGCCCGAGGTGGTTGACCACCTCATGGAGGCCGTCGAGGCCGAACTCGCCAAGTCCCGAACGAACTGACCCTGCGCGCCATGTGGCGCACCAACTATTGCGGCCTCGCGCCGACAAGGAGAAACAATGTCGACTTTGACGATCAAAGATCTGCATGTCACGGTTGAAACCGCTGACGGCCCCAAGGAGATCTTGAAGGGCGTGAATCTGACCATCAAGTCCGGTGAAATCCACGCCATTATGGGTCCGAACGGTTCGGGCAAGTCCACGCTTGCCTATGCACTCGCCGGCCATCCCGAATACACCATCACCCAGGGTGAAGCATGGCTCGACGACAAGCTCATTACTGAGATGAGCGTTGACGAGCGCGCCAAGGCCGGTCTGTTCCTGGCCATGCAGTACCCGGTTGAGGTTGCGGGCGTTTCCGTTTCCAACTTCCTGCGTACCGCTAAGACCGCTATCAACGGTGAAGCACCGCAGATCCGCCAGTGGGTCAAGGACGTGAAGTCCTCTATGGAGCACCTGCGTATGGACGAAGACTTCGCTGAGCGTGACGTCAACGTCGGCTTCTCCGGTGGTGAGAAGAAGCGTCTTGAGATCCTCCAGATGGAACTCCTGCAGCCGACCTTCGCAGTCCTGGATGAAACCGACTCCGGTCTGGACGTCGATGCTCTGCGCATTGTGTCTGAGGGTGTGAACCGTGTCCATGACACTACCGGCTGTGGCGTCATGCTGATCACTCACTACACGCGCATTCTTCGCTACATCAAACCGAGCCACGTTCACGTCTTCGTGAACGGCCACGTTGCCGCCGAAGGTGGCCCCGAGCTTGCTGACCAGCTTGAAGAAGAAGGCTACGACAAGTACCTGGGTCTCTGATCAACATGAATTCGCTTCTCGGAGCAGACTTTAGCGCTGTAGAGCTCGAAGCTATCCGTTCGGATTTCCCGATTCTCGCTCGACTGGGGCGCGGAGGGAAGCCGATCGCGTACCTTGATGCCTCTGCAACGTCTCAAAAGCCTGCCAGCGTCATTGATGCGGAAGCGAATTTCTACCGTCGTTCGAATGCTGCTGTTCACCGCGGAACCCATATTTTGGGGGACGAAGCGACCAGCGCGTTCGAAGACGGACGTAGTGCGCTCGCTTCGTTTATCGGTGGGCGCGGCGATGAGATCGTGTGGACCAAGAACGCGACCGAAGCCATCAACCTTGTTGCTCTGTCTATCGGTCATGCGTCTGTTGGCCGTGGTGGCACGGCTTCGACTCCACTGAGAATTGGGCCAGGAGACACGATCGTCACCACTCGCTCAGAACACCATGCGAACCTCGTTCCGTGGCAGGAATTGTGCGCACGAACCGGCGCTGAACTCAAATGGTTGGATCTGACTCCTGACGGTCGCATTGACCTTGAGACACTCGACGTCATTACGCCCAACACTAAGCTGGTTGCTTTCACTCACGTGTCGAACGTGACGGGCGCGATCTCTCCCGTCGATGCGATTGTCGCAAAGGCGCGCAGTGTTGGAGCTCTTGTTTTGGCTGATACCTGTCAGTCGAGCGCGCATATGGCGATTGATGTTCGTGCCATGGACGTGGATTTTGCGGTCATGTCATCGCACAAGATGCTTGGTCCTACCGGCGTCGGTGCGTTGTGGGGCAGGCGAGAACTCCTCGACATGATGCCTCCGGTTTTGACCGGCGGATCAATGATCGAATACGTGACGATGGAGGAATCGACGTATATGCCCGCTCCCGAACGGTTTGAAGCGGGATCTCAGCCCGTAGCTCAAATCGCAGGTTGGACGGCTGCGCTTGAATACCTGAGCGCTATTGGTATGGATCGCGTACACGCCCATGAGAAAGCCCTCACACAGCGTCTGCTTGATGGGGTTGCCTCACTCGACGGTGTGAAAGTCCTTGGCCCAACAACCGATGTGGATCGTGTGGGCGTCGTGGCATTCGCAGTCGATGGTGTCCATCCGCACGATGTCGGTCAGATTTTGGATGCTGATGATATCGCGATTCGTGTCGGTCATCATTGCGCGATCCCACTTCATACGTTCTTCTCTGTTCGATCGTCCGCACGAGCATCCGTTTCAGTGTCGACGACTGAAGAAGAAATCGATCGTCTGGTCGCATCCCTTGGACGCGTGAGAGAGTTTTTCGGAGGATTCTGATGTCAAGCTTGGATCAGCTCTATCAGCAGGTCATCTTGGATCATGCCCGCGCCAAACACGGCCGAGGCGATGTGGAAGGGATCGAGGCCTCGTCGCACCAAGTAAACCCCACGTGTGGCGACGAAGTAACCCTTGGCGTTACTCTCGCTAGCGACGGCTCGATTGAAAAGCTTGTGTGGGATGGCGATGGTTGCTCGATTTCTCAAGCATCTCTGTCCATGCTGAGCGACCTGGTCGCGAACCACTCGATTGAGGAAGCACGCATAGCATATGCGTCCATGGAATCGATGATGCATTCGAGGAACAGGGGAGTGCCCGACGAAGTCCTTGATGCTTTGGGGGATGCAGCGGCTCTTGAATCCACTTCTCAGTTTGCCAATCGCGTGAAGTGTGCACTGCTCGGCTGGTACGCCTTGCGTGACGCGCTTGCACAGCTCGGAACCGACATCGCAGGAGGGAATAAATGAGTAACCCCATGGCAGCTCCGGAGCCTGTGGAGCAGCGTTTCGGCGCACCACCGGCACACGAACAGCCTGAGAATGTTCGCCAGATTGACGGCACAGACATCGTTGAAAACGGTTCTTTGAGGGGTGAAGATATCCTCGAAGCACTCAAAGACGTCATTGATCCTGAACTTGGCATTAACATCGTTGACCTTGGACTGGTCTACGGCGTGAACGTTGCTGAGAATGACACAGTTGTTCTCGATATGACACTGACCTCTGCTGCCTGCCCGCTGACGGATGTCATCGAGCGTCAGGCGCAGTCCGTTCTTTCCGCGTTGACGCCTGAAGTGACTATTTCTTGGGTGTGGATGCCACCGTGGGGGCCGGATCGTATTACTCCGGATGGTCGTGAGCAACTCCGCGCAATTGGTTTCAACGTCTGAGCTGGTTTCAACGTCTGAGCGTGATCAGTGGTGGACTCTCGACGCCGGCACGGTTGAGGACACGCCGATCAGGGGATGACGGGGATCATGGCGGGTTCGCTTCTGCTTCTTTCCGGAGGCATGACGCTCAGGCTACGAAAGCAGAGCATCATTCAGCGACCGTCTAGTATGTCTGGCCATCCCACAGGTCAGATGAGGCTGGGTGTGCCCCTCGTGCGATCATTATTCGCACACGAGGGGCACACTCGTGTGTACACCGGGGCCGAACACGCAGTTGGATACGACGGTCATGGAGTGGTTCAAGGCAACCTCGTTATTGACAACCACGTAGGATGACCTCAGGAAATATCGCGATCGGTCAATATAGTTAAGTCGATCAAAGCGTGACTGTATGAATCAACAGGGGAGGCGACGAATGGGAGCCAATACCACATTAGTCGCCCGCACTTTTGACATTATTCAGATGTTTGCATCGGGAGCGACTTCTTCAGCTGTTCGTTCCAGCATCGACATTGAGGAAGAACCCCTGTCACATCTGGTTGACTACCTGTCCGCTGTCGATGATGTCCCGCCCACAACTCAAATCGCGATTCTGGTTGACTCTGACTCATACGACAGACGCCCAGCCTTCACGAATTTTTCTACGTGGCAGAGAACCGCATGGGAGCAAGGGTACGGCGTTCGCGTGCTCACCGATATCGACCAGGCGATCTTCGAATCTCTTATCATCATCGACGCGAATCAGACGAACACCTTGCCTCACAGCACGATCGAGCACCTAGCAGAAAGCGGCAACCAGGTTCTCCTTATTGCTCCTTCAACCACGCAACCTTCAGATTCCGCTTTCGCGAAGACCGCCGGAGTTCAGTTCGAGGGGGAGTCTCACCTTCAGGGGCTCGACGAAGCCAATGATGCAACGTGGCACCTCGTCGGTCGCCTCACAGAACCATCACTCAAGCATGCCGGAACTCATCTGAAGACTTCGACTGCTCCCCTGAAACTTACCGCGACTGATCCGAGCCTTGAACGAACACGTCAACTGATGAATGAGCCTCGGCCAGCATTGCGCGCAGCAAACTGGGCACGTGTCTTCACCCCGGGTGACTCGACCACCACGTTAGCGAGCGTTGATGATCCACTCAGTGAGCTTGATGGTCGCCCGATTATCACCAAACGTGCCGTCGCAAACGCACACGGGGAAGCGGGCGGAAACGTGTGGCTTGTCGGCGCTGATCTTGATGCATTCACCCGAGCAACACTGCTCAGACTCATCAGCGTTCATGCGCGTATCCGGCCAACGAACCTACAATTCCCGCGCGGTATCGAAGTCGTCCAACGCGCTCACATGACGTTTATTGTGAATCACGGTAGCACGATGGCAGAACTCTCCAACGTTCATGGATCAGATGTCATCAGTGGTAATACGTGCACGGGGCACGTTGCTCTTGCCCCGCACTCGGTCATGGTCGTCGTCGGAGAATAACAGCCGTTCAGTCGTTATTTCCTGAGCCTCATATCGGATTGATGAAATGAAACAGATAAAAAACTCGGTCATCACCGACCGTGGACGCCGTGATTCGATTATTGTCGCCACCTTGCGATTGGGATATCTGATTGCGTTCGGAGTCGTCCTTGTGTGGCTTGGAATCCAAATTGGGAACTACGCGACTGGCGGTCGTACGTTTTCGCTTCTTATTCCGATCATCGCCTGTCTTTTCGCTGCGACCTTCGCCGGCGTTGAAATCGTATATGGTGGCAAGGTCGCCCGTGCGGAAGAAAAACGTATTCGTCGCGATCTTCTGACGCGTGTGTTCAGCTCAACCAGTGAAGAAGCATCTGATCAAGCGCATGTTGTTCAGCTGGCAACCGACAATACGGAACGTGTCACTGAATTTCGCCAAGTCTACTTGGGTCCGACGATCGCGACGATTGTGGCGCCGTTCCTCACTCTCGGATTTGTCGCCGTTGCTTTTGACTGGGTTCTGGGGCTGGGAATCATGGTGCTTTGCCCGCTGATTCCTTTGCTGCTTGGTGGCTTCCAGAAGCTTTTCCGTCAGCGTTCATCGGATTCGCGAAAGCAACGAGGCCAACTGGCTGGCCGTTATCTTGATGCGATCCGAAATCTCATCACTATTCGTCTGTTCGGGGCTGGCCCGCGAATTGAAGAGGATCTGCGCGTTCAGGGCGAGAAAAACCGAAGCGCAATCATGAAATTGCTGGCAGGAAACCAGATCGTCATCATTGTTCTAGACGGGTTGTTTTCGCTGATCCTGATCTGTGCCACGGCTGCACTGACAATCGCACGATTTAATGCGGGTGCTGTCGACCTCGGACAAGCGATCGCAACGATGCTTCTGACCGTACTGCTCGTCGAACCCTTGGTGCAGGTCGCCGGTTTCTTCTACATCGGAATGGGCGGTATTGCATCGCAGAAAGCAATTGGGCGTTACAAAGCGACCCATGACCGCGCCTCCCATGTCGTCAGCCACGCTTCGATCGCGAATGACGGATCGATCAGTGTTGATGCTGTTTCCTACGACTATGGTCGCGGTGAAGTGTTGCACGAGGTCTCTTTGAAGGTCCCAGCTGGTCATCGCGTGGCAATCATCGGTCGTTCGGGCGGGGGCAAGACTACTCTTCTTCGCCTGCTACGCGGTGACTTGAGACCGCAGTCCGGCTCCGTTGCTGTTTCGGGCAACTCTTTGGCATCTCTGTCGATCGATCAGGCGCACGCTTTAAGCGCCTCGGTTGCGCAATCAACCTGGCTTTTCACCGGTTCGATCGCTGACAACTTACGTCTTGCACGCCCCCATGCCAGCGAAGAAGAGATGTGGCAGGCCTTGAAACAAGCGCAGGTAGCTGATGAGATTGAGCGGATGCCCGAAGGCCTTCATACCCAGATTGGAGAGCAGGGTGGGCTGATCTCTGGTGGGCAAGCGCAACGAATCTCGATTGCTCGGGCTCTTTTATCCGGACGCACAATTCTGCTTCTCGATGAGCCCACGTCTCAGGTTGATATTGAATCCGAGAAGAAGATTATTCGAGCGATTTCTGAACTTGGACGCGAGTGGACGATTGTGGTGGTAACACACCGTAAGGCTCTGCTTGCACTTGCTGACTTAGTGTATGAGATGCGCCAAGGGGAACTGCACCGCGTGAATGCACACGAATACACAATTGGCCAGGAGGTTCTCTGATGGAATCACAGCCGAGCGTTCTTCAGCTGGTGAAATGGCTGACTTCGCATACGCGAGACGTCCACAAGCCCCTCTATGTCAGCACCCTTTTCCGCCTCGTCAATCTGTCAATGGATATTGTGCTCTTTGCCCTGGGGGCAGGGGGACTCGTCGCAGTGGTGGCGGGAAATGGAAAATGTGCCACGATCCTGTTCTGGCTAGTCGTTGTTGCCCTGATCAAAGCTAGCGCCTACTACTGCGAGCAATTCACCGGTCATTACGTCGCTTTCAAGGCGCTGGAACTACTGCGCACGATGGTGTTTTCGCGACTGTGGCCAAAGGCTCCCGGGATTGTGTTGCGTTCGAAGAGTGGCGATGTCCTAGCGTCACTGACGCGCGACGTTGACCGGATTGAAGTCGTGTATGCTCACACGTTCGCGCCGGTCGTTTCAGCCATTATCGTTCCGCCCGTATTTCTTATCGCCGCTGGCATTGTGTGGGGATGGCAGATCGTCGCTGTTCCGGCACTGTGCCTCCTGATTGCTCTTGCGGTTGTCCCGTTCCTGGGGGCAAGGAGCTCACTCGAGGCAACCAAACACACACTTGAACTTCGCCGGCACCTGGCTCAGCACGTCACGGATTCTGTCTTTGGCGCTGAAGAGGTAGTGGGATATGGGCGTGTGAATGAACGCCTTGAAGAGATGGACGCTATCGGCTTTCGTATCTCATCGTCGGCGAGTGTTGCCAAACGCGCTAATGCGTTGCGTCGCGCGTTGAATGCTGCACTCACACTTATCAGTACTCTCGCAATCGCCTGGTCAGCAATGAATGCCGGCTATTCTCCCGTCATCGTCGCGATTCTGACCGCTGGAACGCTACGTCTTTTTGAAGGGCCTCGTGGCGTTGAAGATGCGACCGGATATCTGGATCATTCACTTTCTGCTGCGCGCCGTCTCTGGGAAATATGCCATGCGCCCGTGAATGTGGATGACGGCGATGAGGAACTCACCCTTGACCATGCTCCGACGCTCACTTTCGAGAACGTTACTTACACATACCCGTCAGTGAGCGCCCCTGCTCTGAAAGATGTCACTATTTCGGTCAAAAGTGGCGGACACGTTGTATTGGCTGGACCATCAGGGTCTGGAAAATCAACGGTAATGACAATGGTGTTACGCTACGACAACCCCGATTCGGGGCGCGTTCTGATCGACGGCATCGATGTTTCAACGTTCACTTTGGATAGTTTGAGACACAGCGTGGTCGCTGTTTCGCAGAAGAACCAATTGCTCAACACGACTATTCGCGACAATGTCACTTTGGGCGCGCCGAACGCCAGTGATGAACAGGTTTGGCGTGCTCTTGAACGTGCATGCGTTGCTGATGAAGTACGAGCGATGCCACAGGGGCTTCATACGCGCGTCGCTCAGGGAGGTAGCGCTCTGTCCGGTGGCCAAGTCCAGCGTCTTAGTCTTGCACGCGCACTGGTGATGAACCCGAAGATTCTGATCCTCGATGAAGCAACCGCACAGCTGAACTCTGAGTTGGAAGCCCAGATTCGTCACAACCTTGACACCTTGGATATGACGATCATCGAAGTAACGCATCGTCTTGACCTGATCGATGGCGCAGATCAGATCGTGCTTCTTGACCGCGGTCGGATTGTCGGCGTCGGAAGCCCATCAACGATCCGCTCCGAAGGGAGCTCCCTTGAAGAGTTCTTCACGAGAAACGTCTAGTTGAGGAAGCATGAAGCCGGCACTCACGTGTGAGTACCGGTTTTGGTGCACTGAGGAAGGGGATCAGACGGTCTGGCGGGCACTCAGTTGCTCGGTTCAGACTGCGTCCAACACCAAACCAATGGATCGCACCGATATCGGCTACTCAGCGCCCACCACGGGACCTGAGACGACCAGAATCCGACCGTACTTGTTCGTTGAAACTCATGAGTGCACCACCCTCGTTGACCCCCCTGCGTATTTACCCAACATATCTGCGCGGAAGACTTCAAAGTTACCGTTGTCGATGGAATCACGAATCGCATCAACCAGTCGGACGGTGAACCACTCGTTGTGGATCGTAGCCAGGGTAGAGGCAAGGATTTCGTGTGCCTTGAACAGGTGATGAACGTAGGCGGCACTGTAGTGCGTGCACGTGTAGCAGCCACAACCTTCGACCATCGGGTTGAAATCTCTCTTGAATCGAGCATTCGTAATGTTGAAACGCCCATTGGGGGAGTAGATGGCAGCGTTACGGGCAACGCGCGATGGATTCACGCAGTCAAACGTATCGGCGCCCGCCTCAACACCTCGGAAGAAATCGTCAGGTTCGGATATACCCAGCAGGTGACGCGGACGATCCTCGTCGAGTTCTTCGCTGACCCACGATACAATCGTGCCGAGGTTTTCCTTCTCTAGGGCACCACCGATTCCGAAACCATCGAAACGCGTGCCGTCTTCATCCATATCGTTCATTGTGCGGGCTGCGAGCCTACGCAGATCCTCGTACTGAGCGCCCTGGATGACGCCCCAGAGCTGCTGATACGGCTTGTTTGCACGCACTTTAGTCAGGCGTGCGTGTTCGCGCAGGCAGCGCCTCGCCCACTGGTGCGTGCGCTCCAGCGACGTTTCCTGGTAGGAACGCGGGTGGAGCAGGCTGGTCAGCTCATCGAAAGCAAACATGATGTCTGAGCCCAACTGATGCTGAATGTTCATCGATACTTCAGCGGTGAAGCGGTGCTTCGTACCGTCGATGTGCGAGCTGAACACGACACCGTCATCGTCCACGACTGCAGTGGATGCTTTCACGGCCTGCATGTGGAGCTTCGGGTCGTTCGGGTCGGCTGCACCGGAAAACTCTTGGGAGAGCACCTTCTTGAAACCAGCACCCAGCGAAAGAACCTGGAAGCCGCCGGAGTCCGTGTAGGTGGGTCCCGGCCAGTTCATGAATTCGCCGAGTCCGCCGGCCTCGTCAACGAGGTCAGAGCCGGGCTGTAAATACAGGTGGTAGGCGTTCGCGAGTACCGCCTGGGCACCCAAGTCCGCGACCATCTCGGGGACGAGCGCTTTTACATTCGCTTTCGTCCCGACGGGAATGAACGCGGGGGTGCGAATATCGCCGTGGGCGGTGTGCAGGATTCCAGTACGCCCGAGACCGCGTCCACTTTCCAGACGCGACCCCACATCGAAGCCACGGTCCGGTGAACCGGGTTTAGCCCCCAGAGGGCGTTCATTGGATGGGGGAGCAGCAAGCCATTGTTCACTCATGCGGCAAGAACCTCGTTCGACGTTAGACCTTCACGATTGCGGACGAAGGCAATGACACGGTAAGTGATGGGCAGAAGGACGATTTCAACGCCCACCTTGTAGATGTATCCGGTGATGATGTAATTGGCGAATTCGGCCCCTGGAATGACACCGATGAAGGCGATCGTGCAGAAGAGGACGGTGTCGAAAAGCTCGCCGACGACGGTGGAACCGACGAGGCGTGCCCACAGGTGATCCGCACCCCAGCGTTCGCGAATTTTCACGAGGACCAGCGCGTTGATCAGTTGGCCTGCTAGGTAGCCGATAATCGAGGCGGCCACGATACGAGGCACGAATCCAAGGACCGCTTCGAACGCAGCCTGATTATCGTAGCCGGGGCCAACCGGTGCGACCTGAACAAGGAGGAAGGTGAGTGAGGCCAGTACTGATGCGACGAATCCGAGGACGATGACGCGACGAGCACGACGGAAACCGTAGACCTCGGACAAGACATCCCCCAGAACATAGGTCAGCGGGAAAAGGATTGCTCCACCGTCGAAGACAAGATGGATCGGTCCCGCATCAAGCGCCGTGACCTTAGTGCCCGCAATATTCGAAATGAGAAGGAAAGCCACGAACATCACGGCAATAATGTCGAAGATCTTTGGTGTGCGTGCTGATTCTTCTGGCGAAGTCAATGAAATACCCCTACCTCTGTTTCAGATGTACGTCTTCAATTGTGCCTGTCCGTAGGGCGTATCACCTTATTTGAGTAGGGTGTACCTGCCCACAACCACTAAAATTGTCGGGTGATCAACGTACAAGACTTCTCCCTCAGCATTGGGCCAAGAGACCTTGTGAAGAACGTGTCATTCAGGATCGATAAGGGAATGCGTATCGGCCTTGTCGGTCGCAATGGTGCGGGAAAGACGACGACCATGCGTCTTCTTGCCGGCGAATCAGATCATGGTGCTGCTGAGTACTCCGGCACGATTACGAACAACGGAAAGATCGGGTACCTCGCTCAGGACACTCACATCGGTGATCAGTCCCTCACTGCTCGTGAACGCATTATCTCGGTGCGTGGAATCGACCAGATCATCGCAAAGATCCGTAAAGCCGAACACGAGATGTCAACGACTGAGGGCAATCGCCAAGTGAAAGCGATGGAGCGCTACGTGCGACTCGATCAGGCATTCACGAACGAGGGCGGCTGGGCCGCGAACGCTGAAGCGGCACAGATTGCCCACTCACTGGGCCTCGAAGATCGTGTCCTTGAACAGAGCCTCGACACTCTATCTGGTGGTCAGCGCCGACGTGTTGAACTCGCACGCGTCCTATTCTCCGGAGCTGACGTGCTTCTCCTTGACGAGCCCACAAACCACTTGGATCACGATTCGATCATGTGGTTGCGTGACTGGATCAAGACATTCCCCGGTGGCGTCATGATGATTTCCCACGACGTAAAGTTGCTGGGGGAGACCGTCAACCAGGTCTTCTACTTGGATGCGAACCGTGCCGAGGTCGATATCTATCACCTGGGCTGGGATGCTTACCTGAAGCAACGCGAAGAAGACGAACGCCGTCGTCGCAAGGAACGCGCAACCGCTTTGAAGAAGGCTGAACAGTTGAAGGCCCAGGGCGAAAAAATGCGTGCGAAGGCCACAAAGGCAGTGGCAGCTCAACAGATGCTACGACGCGCTGAAGAGCTTTTTGCTCAGGCGGGTAGCGAGGAAGTTCAGGAAAAGGTGGCGCGTCTACGTTTTCCAGAGCCTCTTCCATGTGGCCGAGTCCCGCTGACTGGCGAAGGCCTGTCGAAGTCCTTTGGATCGTTGGAAGTGTTTACCGGTGTTGATCTTGCAATCGATAAGGGAGCAAAGGTTGTTGTCCTCGGTTTAAACGGTGCCGGTAAGACCACCCTGCTACGAATCCTCGGTGGCATCAGTGAACCTGATTGTGGCGCGATTGTTGCGGGTCACGGGTTGAAACTCGGCTACTACGCGCAGGAACATGAAACCTTGGATAATTCCAAGACTGTTTTCCAGAACATGGTTGATGCCGCGCCGAACCTCGACGATACTCACGTCCGCAACGTCCTTGGTCAGTTCCTCTTCTCGGGTGACGATGCAGACAAGCCGACGTCCGTTTTATCCGGTGGAGAGAAGACCCGTCTCGCTCTGGCAACACTCGTTGTTTCCGGCGCGAATGTCCTCCTCCTTGACGAGCCGACGAACAACCTCGACCCTGCGTCTCGCGAAGAGGTCTTGAATGCACTCGACACGTATGAAGGTGCGGTCGTTCTAGTGACACACGACCCGGGCGCTGTTACCGCGTTGAATCCCGATCGTGTTCTGTTACTCCCGGATGGGGACGAGGATCTCTGGGATGACTCTTACCTTGATCTCGTCACCCTCACCTGATCTGACATTGCTACGCACTGGCTGACTGCCCTGCGTAGCACATATGGGTGTGGGCCCAGCGATTTCGCTGGGCCCACACCCATCTCAGAATCGTGTGTGAAGCAGGAGCCTCGTACACCGCGTCAGAGCACCTTCGAGAAGAATTCCTTTGTTCGCTGTTCTTGCGGATTGTCGATCACGTCAGTGGGGCTACCAGCCTCGACGATAACTCCCTCATCCATGAAGACAACCGTGTCAGCGACCTCACGTGCGAAGCCAATTTCGTGCGTAACTACAGCCATCGTCATGCCCGACTGTGCAAGATCCTTCATGACCTGCAGAACTTCGCCCACCAGCTCGGGGTCAAGCGCCGACGTCGGTTCGTCGAAAAGCATGATCTCCGGATCCATCGCCAGAGCGCGAGCAATCGCCACACGCTGCTGTTGACCACCGGAAAGCTCCGAGGGATAGTGATCCGCACGATCCGACAATCCGACGCGTTCAAGCAGTTCAAGCGCACGCTGTTTCGCCGTTGCCTTATCCACCTTCGCAACATGGATCGGTGCTTCCATGACGTTTTCCAAAGCGGTCTTATGCGGGAACAGGTTGAAACGCTGGAATACCATGCCAATACGCGAACGCTGGGCGGCGATGATCTTGTCAGCCAGCTCGTGCAACTGGCCTGCATCGTCCCTGCGGTATCCGAGAAGCTCGCCATCAACGCTCACTTCACCAGCACTAATCTCTTCGAGCTGATTCAGACAACGGAGCAACGTCGACTTCCCCGAACCTGACGGACCCAGAATTACGCACACCTCGCCGGACGCGATCTCAAGATCAATGCCCTTGAGCACGTGAAGGTTACCAAAGAACTTGTGGAGGCCTTTGACGCTCACCATAGGAGTTGAAGATTTCACGGTGTCACATCCAAGAATTGAGTCGAGGGTGAAGCGGTCGCGTTATCGCGACGATCAAAGCCCTTACCGAAGTAACGCTCAATGTGTGCCTGGATCCACATCAAAATGCTCGTGATGAACAGGTACCAAAGAGCAGCCGCAATCAACAGCGGAACCGGCTGGAACAGGGACTGGCCCTTTGTCGATGCGACGAACGTCAGTTCCAACGTGAACGGAATCGCCGAAACAAGCGATGTCGTCTTCAACATGGAAATCGTTTCATTGCCGATCGGCGGGACGATCACGCGCATCGCCTGGGGCAAAATAATGCGACGGAAAATCATCGACCGAGGCATGCCAAGAGCGGTGGCAGCCTCCCACTGACCCTTATCAACGGACAGTAAGCCGGCGCGAATAATCTCAGCAAGGTAAGCACCTTCGTTGAGTCCCAGACCAACGAACGCCATCCAGAACGGTGTGAAGTACGTTGCCGTGTCGAAGGAAACAAACGGTGGAGCAAACGGAATGCCAAGCTCAATCTGCGGGTACAGCGTGGGTAACAGTGACCAGAAGATCAACTGCGTGTAGATCGGAGTACCTCTAAAGAACCAAATATAGGCTGTGGCAACCCAACGCAGAACCGGGTTAATCGACTGACGCATAATCGCAAACGTGATGGCGAGGATCGTGCCAATTGTCATCGCGATGACAGTCAGAATCAACGTGTATACAACGCCTGAAACGATCGTCTTCGAGAAAAGCCATTTGCCAACGACATCCCACTGGTAGTTGTCATTGGTAATGAAACCCGTGGCGAGGAGCAGAGCAAAGATCGCAACGATCACTGCGCTGATCCACCGTCCGGGCCGCGGTACCGGTTTAGCATCAATGAGGGTGATGCCGTCTTTAACGTGTGCCATATGTTTACCTTGCTCAGTATGGGGCTCGCGCCATATGGTGCGAGCCCCATACGTTGAGTTCAAATCAGAGGCCGGGGTTCAGTTCGGCCGTGGTGAGACCTGCATCCTCGGCGCCGTAGGCTGCGAGAATCTTGGTCAGGTAGCCGTTATCCATCAGGTACTGCATGGCCTTTTGGATTGCGTTGGCCAGTTCAGTGTCGTTCTTGGCGACAGCAATACCCTGAGGCTCGGCCTCGATGATGTCACCAACCTGCTCGAGCTTGCCGCCGGAGAGTTCAACCGTGTAGCCGATTACGGTGGAGTCAGCCAGAGTGGCGTCGTACTGGCCGCCGATGACCTTGGTTGCAATGTCGGTCTGAAGGTCGAGGGGCATAATCTTGATTGCTTCGTTGCCACCAGCAACGCATTCTTCGGACAGGTGCTCAGCGTATTCCTGCTGGTAAGTGCCGTTCTGAACGCCGATTGTGGTGCCGCAAGCGTTGGCGGGATCGAAGTTCTTCGGGTTGCCTTGAGCGACAGCGTATGCGGAGCCGACCTCGACGTAGGAGATCATGTTGGTCTGACCAAGACGCTCTTCGGTGATGGTGAAGGAAGAAGCACCGATATCAAACTTGGAACCGAGACCCGGGATGATGGTCGGAAACTCTGCGTGAGTCGTGGTGCCTTCTTCAAGACCCATCACCTTTGCCAGAGCCTTGACGATATCAATGTCGTAGCCAACGGGGGTCTGACCGTCTTCAGCGCGGAACTCGGCGGGGGCGTAGTCAGCGGATGTGCCGTTACGTAGGATATTTCGTTCCTTGACTGCGACGGGGACCAGAGCGGCGATTTCATCGACGGTTTCGATCGACGAGGTGTCGAATGATTCAATCGCGGTGGCCGATACTGCTCCTTCACCGGACTGAGAAGTCGAAGAGGTTGACGGGTCGGAGCATGCGGCGAGTGCCATCGATGCGGTAGCAGTCAGGAGGAGTGCTGCAGGAAGCTTGCGCATGGGAGTACCTTTCGGAGCTTTTCTCTCTACACATATAAGTATGCACCCCTATGCATATTATGCATAGGGGTGTCTCAGTATTTGAGTCGAAACTCTCAGCGGCCGCGCATCGCCCTGCGGTTCGGGCGAGCCTTCATCGGATCAATTCCCTTGGGAATCGGCAGAGCATTGGACTGCAACGCATTCAAACGATTCGAAACGGCAGGAACCTCTTCCTTCGTCAGAATCTTCTTGAAACCACGCAACGTGCCCTGCAGCTTCGCAAGTTCCACCTGGCCTTCATCGTGGCCAGTCTGGATAACGTGAACAGGAACGTTCTTCACAACGCGTTGAACCTTCTTGCGTTCAGCTGAAAGAAGTGGCTGAACGTGGCTGGAAGGACCTTCGGAAATAAGAACAACACCGGCGCGACCGATAATTCGCCAGATAACATCCTGCTCGCGCGTGACGTTAATCGGCTGTTCGGGAATGATCCAACCGGACTTGATCTGCGACAAAACAGCGTAGACAGAGCCGACAGTGCCATCGATCTGATCGTAGAGAGCACGACGCACCAAGAACGACAGCAGTGACATCGCGACCGTGCCACCCAGCAAAACGCCCAGAATTGCCCAGACAATGTAGTTCGCGTGCATCAGGGCGGCGATCACCAGTGCAAGACAGATCGTTAGGATCCATGCTCCGGCAAGTGCCCATCCGATCCACGGATAGGAGCGCTTTGTAATACGGTATGCGTCCGCGAGGTTGTGGTACCAGCGACGCTTCTTGGGGGCAGTGTTCTCACTCATAGCGAACCTATTCTACCTGTAATGGCGATATTCCAATGCATGGGATCGCAGTTATCCACAAGCTTAGGCAAGGCCGGTCGCTTTCAAGAAATCTGGACCGCACAATGCGGCTATGACTATGCATTCACATCGTCTTGGAACGATTGCGTTTATGACCTCCAACGGTCCGCTGTGGGAGGCCACTCGTGACAATGAAGCGCTGCTGATCAGCGTATATAGCTCTGATATCGCGCGTGATCAGATGCAGCGTTGGATTGCATGGCGTGGCCTCGCGCACCCGAATGTGGCAGAGCTGGTGGAAATATCGTTCCAGCCGGATGGTCGCGTGAGTCTTTCTCAGCGTCGGTACGCCGGGCGAACCTTGCAGGCGCTACTCGATAGCGGTCAGCAACTGAACGATAACCAGCGCCGACGTATCGTCGCCGATGTGCGTGCTGGCGTTTGTGCGCTACATGATAAGGGAATTATCCATACCGATATTGCGCCATCAAACATTGTTGTCAGCACTGATTTTCATGCGACGCTGATTGATATTGCCATTCCCGCGCAGGCCGGTGAAGGAACCCCCGGTTTTTCTCTGTCTGCAACAAAGGACCAGCGCAGTGACGATGCCGGAGTTGAAGCCATCGCATGCGCATTGAATATTGATCCACTCGGACTTAACCCCACGCGCGTCGAGCAACGCCCGCTACAACAGACAGCTGATTCACGCTGTGATAATCCGTCTCAGATGAACGATGTAGTCACGTGGCGAAAGGAACACCTTCTCGATAAACATCCACGGGGATTGCCAGCGACTCAGGGGCGGCGACGCGGTGCGCTGGCGGGGATCATCATCGTTCTCCTTAGCGTCATCTATGGAATGACGAGGCCGCCCACACTATCAAACGCGTCCTTCTCAACGGGCGGAATGAAGGCGCAGTCGGCGCCCTCGAGTGGGGGTATTGAACGATCTCAACATCCAGATGCCACGCAATCTGCGCCACTGAGTGAAAATAGGCAATCGGGAGAGACTCAAGAAGAAACTGAGCCGGCAGATCCGATGAAGGGAATGGACCTGGGACAAGGAATCCAACCATTTGGTCGCAATCAGGTTGCTTCGATCGACGACTTCGCAATCGATGGCTGCCCCGACGTCAGCCAGGCGAACGACATTGTCTCCACTTTTATGCGTGCGCGAGATCAAGCAGTGATGGATCGTAATATCGCTGACCTGGATAATTTTATGGAAGGGGATGCTCTTCGAGCCGAAGCTGAAAAGATTGCAACCCTTCGCCGCTTTGATGCGTTCGTTCAACATCTGGAATCCGAATCGCACGTGGTCAACCAACCACACTGTTCGGACACGGAGCTCACAATCGAAGCAACGGTGACACAAAGTGAATACCAACGCTGCGAAGGGGCAAAGTGTGTGACTCTTCCTGCTAGTAGCTCACAAGACGTAGTGATGACTTTTATGCGTCTGACGGGACGAGTTTCACGAACCGCTCAGCAAGACCCTTAGGCGGATCTGGTAAACCCCCAGTTCCCACCGGTTTCCCGGCACGAACTGGGGGTGTCTGAACGTCAGATCGGCAAATTACTTTGCCAGATTGGTTCTACTCAGAGAGCAAGGTCAGCGTCGAAGTTTGCTTCTTCAAGGCGCTTCTTGACCTCCATGAGGTAACGAGCCGCGTCGCCACCGTCAACCAGACGGTGATCGTACGACAGCGACAAGTACACCATCGAGCGGATCGCAACGGACTCGGAACCGTCGGCTGCCTTGACAACCATCGGACGCTTCACGATCGTGCCAACACCCATGATTGCGGTCTCGGGCGAGTTCAGAACCGGAGTATCGAACAGTGCGCCACCGGAACCGGTGTTCGTGATCGTGAAGGTGGAACCGGTGAGCTCTTCCGGACCAACCTTGGCGTCGCGGGTACGAGCGGCAAGATCGTTGATCGAAGCTGCGATACCCGGGATGTCCTTGGTGCCCGCATCCTTGATCACCGGAACCAGCAGGCCACGCGGGGTATCAACTGCAATACCGATGTGCTCATGGTCGAAGTAGGTGACCTTGTTGTCATCAATGGTTGCGTTGATCTTCGGGTGGAACTGAAGAGCCTCGGTTGCGGCCTTCACGAAGAAGGGCAGGAATGTCAGCTTGGTGTTGTGCTTGGCGATGAAGGCATCCTTCGAGCGTGCACGCAGAGCTGCAACCTTGGTGACGTCAACCTCGACCACGGTCGTCAGCTGAGCAGAGTTCTGCAGGGACTCCATCATGCGACGAGCGATCGTGAGACGCAGACGCGACATCTTCTCGGTCGTGCCACGTAGTGGTGACGGTTCACGCTTCTGCGCAACCGGAGCTGAAGCAGCCGGAGCCGAAGCTACGGGTGCCGGGGCAACAGGAGCCTTGGCAGCTTCGCGGGCTGCAACAGCATTCTCGATGTCTTCGCGACGGATACGGCCACCAACGCCGGTGCCGGTGATCGTTGCAAGATCAATGTTGGCCTCGCGAGCAAGCTTGCGAACGATCGGGGTTACGTAGCCGGTGTTTGCCACTGCTGCCGGAGTCTGCGATGCGACCGGGGTGCCGGTCGGGGCGGCGGTTTCAACAGCATTGCTCAGTTGATCGAGGGTTGCCGGGACCGGAGTCGGGGCTGCAGGAGCAACAGGCATTGTCGGGGCAACCGGAGCCGGAGTGGCTGCTACCGGGGCTGCAGGAGCAACAGGCGCTGCCGGTGCAACCGGAGCCGGAGTGGCTGCTGCCGGAGCTGCAGGAGCTACGCCCGGAGCCTCAGACGAAATGACGGCGACAACGGTGCCAACTGAAACGGTCTGGTCTTCCTCGACGCGGATTTCAGCGAGGAAACCGGCTGCGGGGGATGGAACTTCGGAGTCGACCTTGTCGGTGGAAACCTCGAGCAGAGGCTCGTCAGCTTCAACGGCGTCGCCAACGGACTTCAGCCACGTGGTGACGGTACCTTCGGTCACGGACTCGCCAAGGGCGGGCATGAGGACCTCGGTGCCGGAAGCGGGAGCAGAAGCGATGGGGGATGCGGGCGCAGGAGCTACAGGCGCCTCGGCAACGGGTGCTGGCGCTGTGGGAGCTTCGGCTACAGGTGCTGGAGCGGAAGTGGCCTCGGATGCGTCACCGATCATTGCGATCGTAGTGCCGACCTCGACGGTCTCGTCCTCGGGGACGAGGATCTCGAGCAGCACACCCGCCGCGGGGGAGGGAACTTCGGAGTCGACCTTGTCGGTCGAGACCTCGACGATGGGTTCGTCAGCTGCGACCGTGTCACCGACGTTCTTCAGCCAGGTGGTGACTGTGCCTTCAGTGACGGACTCGCCTAGGGCGGGCATTGTTACTGCTGTTGCCATGGATGTTCTCCTTGAAAGACGGGGGTGCTAGTTGTGGACGTGCAGGGGTTTACCGGCGAGAGCCATTTCCGTGGAAACCGACGATCGGTCCATCTTCAACGCTCACGAGCTTGATGAAGCCTTGGGTATTCAGGATATTAGACTTTCTGTTGCCCGCAAGGTTGTATTCGACGGTTCTGTAGCGGGCGGTGATGTCGCGTCCGTCAACGGTGAGGGTGTTGGCACCAGTCAGGCGACCCCAGCCCTTGACGACCTTGACGTTGTGCGAGGACAACAGCCCCTGAAGGCCCTTGTCAAGCTTGGTGATGACTGAATCGCGGTAGGTACCGGCTATCGCCATGTCGATGCCTTCGAAGGTGGAACGAATGGCGAATGTTTCGGATTCGCAGGCAGCGTCAGCGGTTTGAGCTGCGTGCAGAGAAGCCTTCGTGGGGATGTAACCGCGGTGGAGGCAGGTGCCACCAACCTTGTCTCCATCGATCAAGGCAGCTTTCATTCCCAGTTGGGAAGCATGTAAAGCGGTGGCGTATCCACCGTATCCGGCGCCCAGTACGACGATGTCGTATTCTGGTTCGCTCACGTCTGAGACTCCTTACGTCGTGTTTTCTGTTCATAGTCTTGTGAACCGTCTAGGCCTATTGTCCCACTTGTGGGCAATGATGTCCGCGCGCAGGCGGATGAGATGAGGTGGAACCGGCCACACCGAACATTCGTGCGAAGTGAGGATGATGGTGGGCGCAACGTATGATCAACCTATGAATGAATCCCCGCAGCTTTCTGAGGGTGCCGACGTTTCCGGCAATGGCAAGAGTGTGAAAGATGGGCGCCCGCGAGCGCTTGGCCTCGGTCGTCTTGTTATGGCTATGTTCTGGGTGCTTGGGGCTTGGGTGTTCGTGACAGCGATCGTTGATCTGTTCCATCATCAGAACACCCTCCCGTGGGGTCCTCAAATTGTCGCGTTGATTGCGGGAATCGTGTATTTCGTTGGTGCGGCGGGCTTGACGCACAATGGCAGGAGAATGCGCATTATTGCCGGCTACAGCATCGGTATTAGCATTGCGGCGCCGATCATTATCGGTATTGCAGGCTTTGATGTGCCCGATCTGATTGAGGCTCGTTCGGCGTGGAGCCGGTGGGGTGCGGACTTTTACTATCTGCCACTCATTATTTCCGTGATTGGTACGGGGTGGATGTGGAGGTCGAATCCGCGCCGGATTGTGGAGTTGGCTGAGCGGGTTGAGCGGCCTCGTTCGTAAAAATGGCGGTGGTGAAAATTTCAGCCTCACCCCAATGCGCGGGGGATGAGGCCGATTGTGCTTTGTGAAGCGGAATGTAGTGTGGAGGTCGTTTTAGATTCCTCCTGGGAAACCGAGTTGGCGCCACGCTTCATACAGAACAATCGATGCTGAGTTGGCCAGGTTGAGAGAGCGGAGTCCCGGTTGCATGTGAATGCGGACGCGATCTTCGATGCGGGGGTGACTCATTGCGTCTTCGGAAAGGCCGACGGATTCTCGGCCGAAGAGGAGTCCATCGCCGTCCCGATAGGAAACGTCGGCGTACATTGTTGAGGCTCGTCCTGTGAATGCCCAGATGCGTCCGGGAACCTCCGCGAGTGCATCATCAAGGTTTGGGTGTACTTTCACGTGCGCGAGATCGTGGTAATCCAAGCCTGCGCGCTTGAGTTTTGTGTCGGACATATCGAATCCCAGCGGTTCGATCAGGTGGAGCATTGATCCGGTGCATGCGGAGAGGCGGATTGCTGCGCCTGAATTTCCGGGAATTTCGGGTTCGAAGAAGAGGATGTGAAGCACTCGTTTATTTTGCCACCATTGTTGGTGCGACGGGTAACCGGAAGAACATGGACTTTTTGCAATCTGCGTATCCGGACCGAAACGTCATTGTTGAAGCTTTCAACCCGACTTGAATATAAAATGGCGGCACAGTCGTGCTGGCAGCGTGAGTGGTTCAAATGAGGCGTCGGTGGTTCAACTCAAGTTAAAAACATAATCGATGAGGGGACACTTGGTGGCAGGAGAAACAAGAAGGCTAGAGGCTGCGGAGATCAGCGTCGGGAAGCTGTTGACCAGCGGCGAGTTCGAGTTTGTCATTCCGGAGTACCAGCGTCCGTATGCGTGGGGTGCTGAGGAATCGCTCCAGCTGCTATCGGATCTGCTCGGCGCGCTGGAGCGGAACACCGATGAGCCGTATTTCCTCGGGTCGATTGTTCTCGTGAAGTCTCCGAATGTAGCTCGATCCGAGGTCATCGACGGGCAGCAGCGCATCACAACATTGACGTTGTTGCTGTCGCTGCTTCGAGACCTCGTCGCCAACGATGACCTGCGCCGTTCCATTCACGATTTGATCGAGAAGCCTGCGGTGGAGTGGGATAACCAGCCCGCACGGCCACGTTTGAAGCTTCGTCCGCGCGACAACCAGTTCTTCTACGACTACGTGCAGACCGTGGGCAACACGGCAAAGCTCATCGAGCTCAGCGACAATATTCCCGAGACTGACTCTCAGCGGGGTCTACGAGACAACGCGAAGGCGCTTCACGACGAGTTGGTGCAGCTCAGCGCAGAGCGGTTGAAGGACTTGTTCCGGCTCATCGCTGGACGGGCTTTCTTGGTAACGGTCTCGACGCCGGATTTGAACAGTGCCTACCGGATCTTCTCGGTGATGAATGCTCGGGGTCTACCGCTTTCTCCGCAGGACATTTTTAAGTCCCAGGTGATTGGTGCGATCGACGAGCATGAAAAGCAGCACTATGCGGATCGCTGGGAGCACGTGGAGGAAAGCCTTGGTCGGGACGAGTTCGGCGATCTCTTCCTGTATATCCGAGCAATCAAGGCTCGCACCCGTGGCGTGAAGAGCCTCCTGCAAGAGTTCCCAGAGCAGGTTCTCAATACTTACCTGCCGGACAACGGAAGTGGCTTCATTCGGGAGGTACTCGAACCATATGCTCGCGCCGACATCCGGTTGCTGGCGCAGGATTTTCAGGGCGAGGACCCGCACTGGGAGCAGGTGAATCACTGGCTCAAGCGACTCGATCAGCTCGACAACGATGACTGGCGTCCTCCGGCATTGTGGGCCCTGACCGAGCACGGTGAAAACCCAGAGTTTCTCGTCGATTTCTTTACCAAGTTGGAGCGCTTGGCTGCGAGCATGTTGGTTCGCCGCGTCTACGCGACCCCACGCCAGTTGCGATACATGGAACTCCTCAAGCAGCTTGCTGATGGCTTGGGACTCGAGGCTCCGGCCTTCGAACTGACCGAGAGCGAACGAGCCGAGACACGAGACCGCATTGACGGGGAGATCTATTTCGCTACTCGTGTGCGTCGCTACGTGCTGTTACGGCTTGATTCCATCTTGGCGAAGGACCCGGGCGCGTCCTATGACCACCGCATCATCACCGTTGAGCACGTTCTGCCGCAAACCCCTGCTCAAGACAGCCAGTGGGTGCGTGACTTCACCGAGGATGAAACAGCGACGTGGACGCATAGGCTGGGTAACCTGCTGCTGTTGAATCGACGTGCGAACTCACGGGCGCAGAACTTCGATTTCGACGTGAAGAAGGACAAGTACTTCACCTCGGGTAAAGGCGTGGCCGTGTTCGCTTTGACGACCCAGGTACTGGCGGAACCAGTGTGGACTCCCGAGGTCGTTAAGCGCCGCCAAGAGGAGCTGGTGAGTCTGCTGGCCAAGGAGTGGCAACTCTAGCCGGGTGCTACTTGCCGATCGGCTGTGTTTGCTTCGCGCCATCCCAGAAAGTGAAGCTGATGGTGCCATCGGTGGCGATGTCGGCGTGGTCGACGAAGGTGTGCCAGAGGTATGGGGTGAATTCGATGCTGGCCGGGTCGAGGGTGGCGATTTGTTCCTTGTAGTAGCGGTAGGTGGCTTGCCGGTTCTCAAGGTCGCTGATCTGGGTTAGGAGTTTGTCATAGTCGGCGAGTAGCCGGGCATGCTCGGTGTTGAGTTTGTCGAAGCGGCGCTGGTATTCGGTCTGGTCTTGGCGACGCGGGCGATCAGCGCGTCGATCGCTAAGGAGCGCAACGAGAACCTCTTTCCTAGGGTGACCGAAGGGAGGAAGCCAAGCAATCTCGACTCCCTCCCATGCGGAGTGGTGAGGCTTACTTGCCGGGTGATGTGGTGAACCACTCGAACTGTTCATCCTCGACTGTCAGGGGCTCCTCGTCCTGTCCCTGCTTTCGGGCGCGGCGTTGGTCGCGCTTGTCCTTAATCCAGTAGTAGCCCCAGACAATCCAGAACGGGATCAGGACGTAGACCCACACGGCGAGGGTGATGGCGTTGAAACAGTCACTCATGATTCAGTCTCCTTAGTTGAGGAAGCCGTCGGCCGGTGCGCCGAAGTCGGACTCAGCGGAGATGCGGCCTGCGTCGAAGGGGTCGTCGTCGCGGAGCTTCTGGATGTTGCCCAGTCCGCACGCCACCCCCTTGTTCCCGTTCGTGTTGAACGCGTAGAAGTTGAGGCTCACGCGGGCATAGCAGCCTGAGTAGACTTCGGAGCGGTTAAGGATGGGCGCGACGTTCTCGTCGACCACCTGCGGCGGAGTGAGGCTGTTGGCGTTGACGAAGAAGCTGTTTGCGTAAGCTTCGTCGTCACGCTCGGTGTCACCGTCACGCAGCGGCAGCTTCAGGGCCTCCTTGTTCGGTTTCTTGCCTCCGAACTTGGCCCTACCGGCGTTGATCGCCGCATCCACGGCACGCTCGATGGCGGTGATGGTGGCGGTGTCGGTCTTCGGGATGATTAGCGACACGGAGTATTTGGGCTTGCCGCCTTGGATGGAGTTCGGTTCCCAAATGTGGGCATAGCTGAGGCGGACTTCGCCGATGATGATACGAGTCGGATTCGTGGTTGACATGATTGTCCTTCTTTCTGTTAGTTACTGGTTTTCGTGAATTTGGATTCAGCGCTGCGAATGTCGAGCGCGGGTCGTTTATCGGTGTCGGGGACGAGTGTCGGCTTCCCTGCGGGTTTGACCACCAGGTCGCCGAGGATCTCGTTGAAGGTTTTCTTTCCCATCAGCTTTTCCATCGCCGTGAGCGTGATCACTGGGAGCCATCAGCCAGCTCCTTCGCCTTGGCCAGTAGCCACCCGTACTTCGCCGGGTCAAGCGCCGACAGCTTGTCCGCGCCGGTGGACGATCAGCTCACGCACCTGCTCGGTCAGGCCCTGGCTGGAGAGCCAGGCGAGCACTCCACGCACCTGCGCCAACGACACCGGCTCCGGCTCAGGTGCCGGTTCGGGTGCCTGTCGGTGGGTGGCTTCGTACTCAGCGGCGGCCTGCTCTAGGTCGGGTTGCGTCAGTTGGGCGGCTGCGATCGGGCGAGCACCGGGCATCCCGGCGTGATCCTCAAACGATTCCCACGCGGTCTCCTCAATTGCGGCGGCGAGCATGGTGACGCCTTCGGCGATCCGGTTCAGCGCCAAGATGTGCTTGTTCGAGTCGGTGACGTTCATGCCGCATCACCGCCCTTGCGGGTGAGTCCGGCCGCGTTGGCCAGCGCCATCAAGTCGTCGTCGGTGTCGGCGACATGCACCTCGACGGTGGAGGCTTCGGAGCCGGGCAAGAGTACGGTCATGCGGTGCTGGGGTCGGCTGGTGCCGAAGATGGTGCGCAGCATCCGCCTGATGGGACGGTTTTCTTTTGCAGTGAGTGCGGCGGCCGGGCTGGGATGCTTGGCGATCTTGATCTTGAGCTTGGTGGGCATCCGGGTTTCCTTCCATATGGGTGGTGGTGCGCCCCATCACCGGGCCGGTGAAGGGAGTGCCTTGCATCTGTCAGGCATGGGGCGCACCGAAACCGGACGGCCTACGACTCGGTGAGTGTTTTGCGCAGTTGGGCCAGGCCGCGCGAGACGGCTTTCCGCACCGCATCGGCACTGGTCGGCTGGCCTGCGCCGGTCTTGTCGGCGGCGATCTCGGTGAACCGGTCGCCGCGGAGCACATGCAGCTCGATGTACTCGCGCTGCGTCGCGGTCAGCGGACTCAGCAGTTCGACCACTGCGAGGTTGGCCTCGACCTGCTCGGTGAAGTCCGGATCGTCCGAGGCGAAGTAATCCGCGCCCAGCCCGCCACGCCCATCGTCATCACCGTGGCCGGGTTGGCCGACGGAGATGTCGGAGCGGCGGCGATTGTCTAGCTCGCGGTACTCGGCGTACACATCGTCGAGGTAGGCGCGAGCCCACTTCGGACGCGAAGCCGGGTCGCGCAGCTGGGCACGCAGTTCTTCGCTGTCGGGCAGGTCAGGGACGGGTAGGTCGATGGTGTTGCCCCTAGGGGTCAGGTACGGGACGGTGAATTGGTTGGCGTGAGCCATCGGGTTCTCTCCAAACCGGAGAGACCCGTTCGAATGTGCAGTTGTGTGTCAGCGACCGCCGGAGGAGCCTGTTCGAAAAAGTGTTGGCGGGCACCCGAGTGGTTCAGGTGCCCGCCGCTGCTCTTCGAACGAGTCAACTCCGCTAGTGGTTGACTGCCCGGCGTGATCAGAGCCCGGCACTGTAGGAGTCCCCGACCACGGGTGTGGCCGGTTCGCCTGGCGAGGCCGTTGCCGTCGACTGCACCGGCCTCACTTGTAGATGTGTGCGGCAGCCTTCGGGCAGATCGAGTGGTGCGCGACACGACCGAATGAAATCTCTACGATCGTGAAGATCCACTAGACTGGTCTCGTGGATCGCGACCCGCCTTTTGGCTGTGCATCCCTACGGGAATGACGCTAAAAGCGGGCCTGTGACGCGGTTTTGTGATGGCTTGTGATGGCTTGTGATGAGCACCAAGGAGGTCAGTACTGTTGTCAACATCACTGTTGGTGGCTGGGGCTGACCTCGGCACGGTGGCTGAGCAAGTGGCCGCGTTCATAGGGATCCTCAAGGATCATTTGCGGCTCGGCCCGTCGAACGCGAAGGCGGTGCGCGGCTTCGTCAAACTCATCACCAGCCTGCCGTACGAGGCAGAGTTCGAGGACACGCGTAAGGACTATCCGGTCGACCGTTATGGCGACGACTACATGCGCTACATCATCGAGAAGCCTACGGGGTTCAAACCGGATTACGCCGACGATGTGATCGAGTATCTGGACACCACAGCTCTTGAAGCCAAAGTCCGCTCGTTGACAGCGGCCGCGAAGCAGAAACTGGTTACTGCGCTGCGAAGCTTGGACTCGAACGTCGGTGTCGGCAACGTCGTTGAATGGGTGGGTGACAAGGTCGGCGAGCTGCTCGCTGCCAGCAGTGATCGCAGTGACGCTCAAGACGTTGTCATCGAGAAGATCAGTGTTGCCCGCGCCGAGTACGCACGCACCGAGTACGCGGAGATGCTGCTGGGGGAAGCCCAAGGACAATGCCCGTTCACGACCTGTCGGAAGCCACTCCTGGCCGTCTCGTCCGGGAAACCCGTACCGGACTATGCGGTCATCGTCATCGATCCGGCCGGTGATGGGGCCTCGCCCGCGAACCTGCTGGCCTGCTGCCACGACTGCTCGGTCACCTACGGTCCGGCCCCCTCAGCCGATCAGGTCACCCAGGCTCAAGAACTGAAACGGAACCTGGAGCGCGATCATAGGATCAGTGACATCGTTGCTAAACGTAATGTGGAAGAGGCCATCGCCAAGATTATCCAGCTACTTCCTGATGCAGATCAGGCCGACCTCAACATCGCTATCACCGAACCTCTAAGGGTGAAGGCCAAGCTTCCGGATCCGCGAAACGTCATGTTGGCGAACAAGATCTTGGGCTACGTCGCCGTTTACTTTTGCTACATAGACACGGTGTTGAAGAGCAACGAGTTCGTGCGTCCTGGAGGGTTCGATGCTTTTGCCCGGACGGTCGCGGATCTGTTTGATGGCATGAATCAGGCTCAAGTGCCTGAGTCAGAGATTTTCGGTCGGCTCGTTTCATGGCTTAATGACCAAACCCATGGCGGTATCGAGGCGTGCGAGGCAGTCATCAGCTACTTCGTGCAGAACTGTCAGGTGTTCCGATGAGACTCCCGAACAAGCTTTTTTCCTTCGAAGAATCCACACTGGCCAATCTGCCAGTCATCCTTGAGCCTCTCGAATCTGGTCCCATGGCGGTCCTCGACCTGTATCGGAGCGTTGAGACTGCCCTTGGTGGTCCAGACGAATTTCTCGACACGATGATGTGTCTCTACGCGCTTGGGGCTGTGGAGATCACTGATGAAAGGCAGGTGATCGCGCATGTTGGTCCGACTGTGGTCTGACAAGTTCATCGACGCAGGTGAGGTGCGCCCACCCATCGAGTTCCATCCAGGCCTCAACACCGTACGAGGTGGCACACGCGCTGAGAACTCGATCGGTAAGTCCACGCTCTTGTCGATCGTCGCTTTCGCATTCGGCGTCGACGATTTCCTGACCTCAACTGCCATCGGAGCAGTCGGGCACCACTCGATCTTCTTCACGTTCCGCTTCGACGGTGAAGACCGCACCTATTCACGCGCAACTGACGAGCCGGGATTCGTACAGACCTACCAAGACAGTGCAGGTGAACGCCGAGCTGAGCGGATCAGCATCGATGAATTCCGAAGTGACCTGAAAGAGCAGTATGGGCTTCGAGGCATCGACGCGACCTTCGATGACATCGTGGCACGATTCTTCCGAGTTCAAGAACACGCCGCAGGGCTCGTCACCCAACCGATGAGAGTTGATCTCGACGAGCCCGCTAGCGCCGGGGTCGCGATCCTTGAGAAGCTATTCGGCCTCTATGACCAGATTGTGGCACTCGAAAAGCCCTACCGTGACGCCACGCAACAACTCACAGCGTTGAACACGGTCCGCAAACACGATCTGATCCAAACGATGGCAATCAAGAACGCCACCCAATACAAGCAGGCGGCAAAAGACCTCGCCCAGGCGGAGCGGCACCTCTCCCAACTCAACGGGGAAGCCGACCAGCAACTTCTCGACCTACGATCCCAACGAGACGGCGAGATTGAAGCATTGTTCCAACGGCGGCATTCTCTCCGCACCAAAGCAGGGATCGTGCGTAGCCGGATCGCCCGAATCGAAGCGCAACTCGGCAGCAGAATACTCATTCACCAAGCCCAGCTCGACCAGCTCCAGCGGTTCTTCCCTGAAGCCAACATGGAGCGCATCCGCGACGTAGAAGCCTTCCATGAAGAACTCACGTCAATCCTCGACACCGAACTCGAAACACAAAAACAGCGGTACACCGCCGAGCTCGAAACGTTCACCACTGCCCTGGGGCACATCGAATCGGAACTTCGACGCAAGAACGTCCCCGTAGAACTCTCGGCAGACAAGTACAAAGAGATCGGTGAAGTCGCCCAGCGAGTCGAGCTTCTCCGTCAACAAGTTAATGCGTGGGACGCCAGTGTCGAGGTACGTGAACAAAAAGAAGAAGCCAAGAAACGACTCGACGTCGAGCGACCGCCACTGCTGAAACAATTCACCGACGTCATCAACTGCCAGCTCGCAGCATTCGACGCGTCCTTCTACGAAACGCCTCGGATTCCACCGAGCCTGCGATTCGACGAGAACAAGAAGTACGAGTACGGCTCCCCAGTCGATGACGGCACAGGAACCTCAGACAAGAACCTGATTCTGTTCGACCTCGCCGTCCTCAAACTCACCGACCTGCCCGCCGTGATCCACGACTCACCGCTGATCAAGAACATCGCAGACGAGACCGTGGAGAAGATCCTCGACCTATATCAGAGATTCACCGCGAAGCAGGTGTTCATCGCTTTCGACAAGGACCAGTCCTACACCCAGCGCACTCAAAAGCACATCGAAGAGACAACCGTCATCCAACTCGGCGAGGACGAACACTCCCTCTACGGCTTCGCATGGAACAAAGAAGGAGCCAAAACCCCAGAAGAAATCCAACAAGAAGCCGAAGACCTCAAAGACCTTGCCGACACGCTTAGGAGTGAACAGTGGCCACTGTAGAAAACACGAGCCTTCAGCTACGAATGACCTACAACAAACTCTGGAACCTCCTCAAAGCACGCAACCTCCGCAAACAAGACCTCCAAAGAGAAACTCACATCAGCTCCGGCTCTATCGCCAAACTCGGCAAAGGAGCCAACATTCAAACCGACACCTTGCTCAGGATCTGCCAATTCCTCGACTGCGACATAGCCGACATCTGCGAAGCAATCCCAGCAACACCGAAGGGAGAGACCGACTAGATGGCCAATCAACGTCTACAGCTCACCTGGTACAACAAGGACAAGGCTCTCATCCCCACTGAGACCGGCAAGTACGGATACACGTGGGTTGACCCATCGGATCCCCGTTACTGCGAAACGCACACCCTTGTCTATGACGACTATGTCAGGGGAACGCAGAGCGAGAAGTCTGATCAATTCGAGTATTCGGAGCGCGCTGACCTGGAGCCCCAGGACGACAATCTGCTGATCCTCGGTGAGTCGGGTGATGTCCTCGAAGCCCTCACCCGCGTGCCCGAGCTTGCCGAGAAGTACGTCGGTAAGGTGAAGCTGATCTACATCGATCCACCGTTTAACACCGCGCAAACATTCGCCAGTTACGAGGACAACCTGGAGCACTCCATCTGGCTGACCATGATGCGCGACCGGCTCCTCCACATGAAGAAGCTGCTCACTAACGACGGCTCCATCTGGGTGCATCTCGACGACGTTGAAAATCATCGCATGCGCCTGTTGCTCGACGAAGTGTTCGGAGCGGCTAAATTCGTGGCAGAAATGCAATGGGAAAAGACGTACTCACCACGCAATGATTCGAAGAGCATTCCTTCGATCACGGATAAAATCCTAATCTACCGAAAGTCTGAAGATTTTACTCCGAACCGTCTTCCGCGTACTGCAGAGATGAATGCTAGGTATTCCAATCCGGACAACGACCCACGTGGTGCATGGAAAATGGGCGACCCCACTGCGCCCGGAGCGAAGACACATCAAGGAATGGTGTTTGGAGTTCAGCACCCTATTACTGGGGAAATTCGATACCCGGCTCGAGGAGGGCACTGGCGGTTTGGGCAAGATCGTTTCTTAGAAATTATGCGTGGCTGGAACAGTCAGTATATTCTTCGGGAAATTGATGACTCCGCCATTCGGGCTGAAATGTGCGGCGTGGCTGAATCTGAAATCAGACCCCGTGTTCCCGCGCTGGTTATCGAAGAATTCGATTCGCAAGTAGCAATGCGGGCGTATAAAAAAGGGAACTGGCCCCTTGTATATGTCACCAACGGCGGTGTAGGTGGCTTTGAACGGAAGTCGTACCTAAAAGGCATGCCGGGGCGTACTCCAACGAATCTACTGTTCCACAGCGAGGTGGGTCATACCGACGGCGCCAAAAAGGAGATCCAATCCCTTTTCCCTAACGTGAGCGCTTTCTCAACACCGAAACCCGAGCGCCTCCTGGAACGGATAATTCATATTGCCTCCAATCCTGGTGACATTGTTCTTGATGTGTTTGCTGGGTCGGGGACGACGGCTGCGGTGGCGCAGAAGATGGGGCGGCGTTGGGTGACGTGTGAGTTGTTGGAGTCGACTTTCACGACGTTCACGCGTCCCCGTTTGGAGAAGGTTGTCAACGACGAAGACCCGGGAGGGATAACCCGGACGAAGGGCGAACGTGTCGACGCTACGGAAGATGGGCTGCCTGATGGTGTTTCGCCGGAGGACGCCGCGAAGTTCGCGAGCGTGCTCAATAAGTTGATCGCTGACGATCCGGAGGCGAAGAAGAATCCGCTCACCAAGGCGTTGAAGGCTGCTTCGAAGACTAGGCGCACGAAGGAAGTGGTGAACTGGCGTGGTGGTGGCGGCTTCCAGGTGGCGCACCTGTCGCCTGCGTGTTTCGACTATGACCCCGCCTTGGATCGGGTGATGCTGACGGCGGCTGCGACCGGACAGGCTCTGATCGAGTCGGTGGCCGCGAATCTCGGGTTCACGCTGTTGCACCCGGATGATGACTACATTTTTGATGCCCGTCGTGGCAATGCCTTGTTGAAGGTGGTGGAGGGTGTGGCCACGCCTCAGGTCGTTGACTGGCTGGCCTCCCAAGTTCAACCCGGAGAGACGATCGTGCTAGCGGCCACCACTGTGATGGACGGGGTCCGCCAGCATCTACGCAAACTGGTGAAGGGGTCGCGGGTGGTGGCGTTGCCGGATGATGTGTTCCGTTATGCCGAGGGTGGTGACCAGTGATGAGGCTCAACATCAGTTTTGATTCGGACATGCTGGAGTCGATTAGTGCAGAGTTCGACCTGCGTGCTCCTAACAAGGAAGCACTCCGCCAGCTGGTTTTCACCCTGGACGGTGACTATGACCCGGCTGTGATGCAGGTGCTGAACCTTGCTACGGGTGTGGGCAAGACGTATTTGATGGCGGCGTTTGTGGAGTATCTGCGTCGCCAAGGGGTCGGTAACGTCGTGATCGTCACCCCGGGCAAGACGGTGCAGGCGAAAACGGTGCAGAATTTCACGCCCGGCACGCCCCGCTACATCACCGGCGCGGCTGTGCCGCCCGAAGTGGTGACCCCGCAGGACTATTCGGCGTGGGTGGCCCGGCAGAACGGACCCGCCCAGCTTTCGTTCGGGCGGGAAACCCCGATGTTGGCGTTCATCTTCAACATTCAGCAGCTCATCGCGCCGAAGGAGGCCGAGGGTGACACCCACGGCGCTACGCAGGATGCGATGCGTCGTAAGCCCCGCCGGTTCGATGAGAACGCTGGTGTGCTGTTCGACTACCTGAAGAACCTCGATGATCTGGTTGTGATCGCTGACGAGTCCCACCTGTACGGGTCGAGCGCTGTGGCGTTCAATGCTGCGTTGAAGGAACTCGATCCAGCAGCGGCGATCGGGTTGACAGCGTCGGTGGACAAGAAGACCGATCATGTGATCTACGAGTACCCGCTCTACCGTGCCATCCAGGACAAGTACGTCAAGGCCCCGGTGTTGGCGTTCCGCAAGACTGGATATGGCACCGATGAAGCCTCCGAAGAGCAACAGTTGCGTGACGCTCTGCAGCTACGTGCGCTCAAGCAGGCCTACTACGACGCGTACGCGGCTTCCCAGAACCGCGATCATGTGAACGCGGTCGCGTTCGTCGTCTGCTCCGATGTTGAGCACGCCACCCAGGTCGCCGACCTTCTGCGCACCCCGGAGTACCTCGGCCGGGAATCGGCTGTGCTGCAGGTGGACTCCAAGCACGAGGATGAGTTGACCCAGCGTCGCCTCGACGAATTGGACCGACCCGAATCGCCTGTGCTGGCAGTGGTCAGTGTCAACAAACTCAAGGAAGGCTGGGATGTCAAAAACATCGCGGTCGTCGTGACACTACGGGCGATGGCCTCCGAAGTGCTTACCCAGCAGACCATGGGAAGAGGCCTTAGACTGCCGTTCGGCAGATACAGCGGCGTGTGGCAGATCGACCAGCTCGACATCATTGCCCACCAATCCTTCACCGAATTGTTGAACGCCGAGAACGTGCTGCAGCAGTTCGGATTGGACGAAGCCGTCCCCGAACCCGACAAAGCCAAGGTTGAGGAGGCGATCCGTAAAGCCGCCGAAACATCAGGCACGGATACAGTCACAGACACGACCGGCGGTCAAGCATCGACTACGACTATGCCAGGGCCTGGTGCTGGTACCAGTGGTGAGGCTACCGGTGGCGTAGAACCGCAGCCGAGCAGCGTTCCCGGCAACGGTGGTGACGAAGGTCCGGGTTTGCCCGGTGTCAGAGTTCGTACCATCACCGAGCAGGAGGATCAGCCCACCTGGGAGTTGGTTTCGATCGGGCGGAACCCGAGCTTTGCTGACGTGTCCTACCGATTCCCGGTGACGACGATGACTGTGCAGCAGCCACCCATTGATCTGTCCGAAATCAGTGACACCGAGATTGAGCAAGCGGCCCGCCGGGTCACCTCTGCCGGTGACGTGCTACTGCGCAAAGAGATCATCGCCGCCCTAGGCAAGAAACTCCGGGCAGAGGATCGAGAAAGCGCCGAAGTCGACTCCGTCCACATCGCCGACGCCGACGCCGAGGAGGCGCTGGTCAAACTAGTGATCAACATGTCGCTGGTGCCCAAAACTGAACAGACCGCCCGCTACGTCGCTAGGTTCCTAGTGCCGAAGTTCATGCAAGCAGTGACGTTCACCGGCTGGACCATCAAATCCCTCGACTCCGCCCGCGCCGAACTCCTCGCGCTGATCAAGAACTACACAACCGAGACACTGCGAGCCACCCGCGAGGTGCCGACCATACACCCCAAGACGATGCCAGGCACCGGCTACACGCTCCCGTTGGGTGAGAAGGTGCATGACCAGATCGAGACTCGTGACCAGTTCGTGCGAGGCCGGGTCTACGGCGGCTGGTTCAAGTCGCTATTCGCCGAGGAATCCTTCGACTCCTTCACCGGCGAATACCAGCTTGCTCGCCTGCTCAACACGTCGCCGGGAATCGTATGGTGGCACCGGTTGCATCCGCAAGACCAGGCGTTCGTGTACTACAACGCGAAAGACCGCTACTTCCCCGACTTCGTAGCCTTGGACACCAACGGGGTGCATTGGATCATCGAGGGCAAAGACGAGCGCGGCCGCGATGACACCAGGGTGCAGGCCAAGCGTCAGGCTGCCGAGGCGTTGGTGCGCCGATTGGTTGCTGAGGATACCTACGCCGGTCAGCACTGGGGCTATCTGATCGCCTACGAGCAAGACACCGCCCGCGCCGACTCGTGGGAAGACCTGAAAGCCTTCGCCAGCCCGGTCAGCAACGCCCTGTAGCTGCGAGTTCGCCTGAGCGCATCACGGAACTCCAGCGTTGCGGCAGGTCGAGGTTTTCGAGGAGGAAGCTGGTCAGCCGGTAGGTCAGGCGAACTTGTACTGTTGCGAGTTCGGGGTAGTGCATGGTGGTGGCTCCTGTCTTTGCGTCACGTACATACACGCTCTGATCAGGGCTAATAGCAAGTCGTAACCGGTACTACCTTTTGGCGCTTGCCACACCTTTTAGCGCTCCACTGTCAGCCACACCCGTTGTGTGGTTCACGTCGTCCGGCTCCACCTCCCGATCGCACCAGATATCGAAGCCGCACTGTCCAAATATGTGGCTCGACGGTCAACACCACGGCTCGTTTTGCCTAGTGGCAAGCGGGTTTCGCCTCATCTGCGTCAACCGCATCTCGTATGGCGTTGTATCCGCTTCGATACGGTTTGCGACCCATCAGCTCCGCAAAGCCTTCGTATCTCGCACGGTCCTTGGATAATCCGTGGCAACTGGGGGGATGATTCATCGCCCGCGCGAGCATACCTTCGCGTCATCACCGATCAGGGAAGCGATCTCCTTCTGATTTATACAGACAAACACTGGTGGATAAAAGGGGCCTTCTCAGCAGAATCTGACGGTGAAAGATAAACTGACAGAATGCGCATTTCATCCGAAGAACTTCGTCGCGTCGCTGAGTTCGACGAAGCAATCATTCGCAATCAAGTCGGCTATGCTGCCTGGGCGCGCGCGAGTGCACTGTGTGAAGGAAACAAAGTCACCGATGTTGAGATCGGTGACGACGGAGTTTTTAGCGGACGTGTGGCTTCAACGGGGCTTCGTCTCAAAACCTGGGTTGGACTCAACGGAGGGCAACCTGTTCTGACCTGCGCATGTATTGAAGGGAAAAACTGTCAGCATTCGGTTGCTCTGTTCCTTGAACTACGACGCCAAATCAACGAACTCACAACGGAAGACGAACCAGAGTGGAAAACGCGTCTCCGCTCCTTCACTCATGCTGGGGATTCAAGCGGAGAGCCAATCGCACTATTGATTGACACTCTGGACCCAGAGCGCCCGTATTGGATGCACCCACTACGCCCCGGCAATCGCATCCAATGGACAAAGAAGCGAGCAACTTGGCCGGATCTGGTGTCGACGCAGTGGGCTTCAGTTTCAGATGGATTATCGCGTTCTCACCTCGGGCTAATCAGAGAAGGCTATCGTCTTGCAAAAGTGGATGATGGTCGCGCGGCACGAAATGAAATTAGTCTTCAGATGCTCGGAGTGGATGCTGCACCGTGGCTACTCAGACTGATCAACCAAGGAATCGAACTCTACTCTAGCCTTGACCCACTGACACCCATACATTTCGACCGATCATCGTGGGATCTGGGCTGCGACCTCAGCCTGCAAGGGGATGAACTACTCCTGCAGATGATGGCCTTTGATGGGGATAAACGTATCCTCAAACCCCGAATTGATACCGCAACTCGCCTGCTCATCTTGGACGATGGCACACGGGTAGCCCGTGTTGGTGGGCAAGAACTCATGAACCTATTCGAACGAGGACCGATCTGTGTGCCCGCCGACCAGATCGCCGAACTGACGACCGCGTATCTCCCGCATCTCAAACGTCGTTTCGAAGTCTCTTCAATTGACTCGTCAGTCGATCTTGGCGAAGAAGCAACAGTGCGCATTATTGGACAATGCGACCTTGTCGAAGGAAAAGAATTCACCCTCACCTGGTGGGCGGAATACGACTATTCAGGTTCCCCCTCGCGAGTCCGACTTCAGCAGGTCATGGATTTAGAAGCCGTTCGACCGATCGTCGCTTCCCTGAAAACTCTTGCGCGACAGCACGTGCCCGCTTCTTTGTGGGACGGAGAATTCAAAAACCTCCGACTCCCCGCGTGGACTATCCCGCAATTTCGAAAAGATGTGATCGATCAGCTGAATGACTCGCGTCTTGCATGGGAGATCAACGACGCAGTACTGACGTTCATGATTGATGAAATCCCACTCCATTCATCGATCCGCGTCACGCCAAGCGAAGCGCACAATGACTGGTTCGACCTTGACGTCAGACTCGACGTCGGCGGATATCCGGTTCCATTCAGCGATGTTCTCGAGGCAATCGCCCACTCGGAACACTATCTCTACGTTGACGGACACTGGGTCAGCATCGACAAAGAAACAATTGAATCCATCACAGCACTTCTCGAAGAAGCACGAACCCTTTCTTTTGATGATGAGCCACGCCTCGTACCCACACATCTTGGCCTCTGGGAAGAGCTCGACTGCCTGACGGATACGACTGTCGACTCCCAGCAGTGGGAAGCCCGTCTTGAACATCTGCGTCACGCCGGAGCAGATATTCCACTCCGGAACCCCGTGGGTGCCACCTTACGCCCGTACCAAGTTGACGGAGCACACTGGCTGATCGCTCGAGCCTGTAGCCAAACAGGTGGCATCTTGGCAGACGATATGGGGCTCGGTAAAACCCTTCAGCTTTTAACTGCTCTTGCTTCCCTCAAAGATGCGTCAGTATGCGAAGAAAACGAAGAATCTGACGTCGCATCATCTTTCAAACGCGATCTGCCCACGCTTGTCGTCGCGCCAACATCGGTTTTAAGTACCTGGGAAAAAGAAGCTCAACGATTCTTCCCAGATCTCAACGTGCGCACGATCAATACAACGGGGAAGAGGCGCGAAAGGAGCCTCGCCAGCGAAATCGAAGGCGCAGACATCGTTATCACCTCATACACAATCGTGCGCATCGACGACGAAGAATGGAAACAGATTCCTTTTAACGGCCTTATTCTCGATGAAGCACAAAATGTGAAGAATCCGCGGACCGCCATTCACCGTGTGCTGCGAGGAATAGAAAGAAACTGGACTTTTGCGGTCAGCGGAACCCCGGTAGAAAACTCTCTTGGCGACCTCTGGTCGATCATGGCCCTCGCAATGCCCGGACTACTTCCCAAATGGTCCCTTTTTAACGACAAAATTCGTCGACCCATCGAAAACGATCACGACGTCACGGCATTGAACCATCTTCACTCTCTTCTTAGTCCCAACATGATGCGTAGAACCAAAGAAGAAGTTGCCACTGACCTGCCCGACAAGATCGAATCCGTTATCCCCATTGACCTCGGCACGGAGCACCGACGTCTCTACGATCAACACCTCATGGCAGAGCGCGCAAGAATACTCTCACTGACCGACGATCCGAGTGCAAAAATCGATATCCTCGCGGCGCTTACACGTTTGCGCCAACTCGCATTGGATCCCGGTCTTGTCGACGCAACATGCGGACACATCGGCTCGGCAAAAATCGAGTACCTCGCCACTCAACTCGAACAAATCATCCCAAGCGGACACCAAGCTCTGGTCTTCAGCCAATTCACAACGTTCCTTACGCGTATTCGTGACTACTTAGAACGACGTGGAATCGCCACAGTCCAACTCGATGGATCCACAACCCGCCGAGACGAAGTCATCGAACGCTTCAGATCCGGAGAAGTCCCCGTATTCCTCATCTCTTTGAAAGCGGGAGGCACCGGTCTGACGCTCACGGAAGCAGACTACGTGTACATGATGGACCCCTGGTGGAATCCTGCAGCTGAAGCACAAGCCGTCGACCGTGCCCACAGAATCGGCCAAACAAAGAAAGTCAACGTGTACAGGCTGGTCGGCGCTGACACCATCGAAAACAAAGTCGTCGCACTCCAAGAACGCAAACGCGAACTCGTATCAACAGTCGTCGAAAGCGCAGGAAATATTGAGGGTGGCGAGATCTTATCCGGGCTCGATATGTCCGACCTGGTGGATCTTCTCAGATGAGCTGAAAGACTCAGAGCGTGAACCCCAGCAGGCGCGCAAGCTCTTCGGGGGTATGCGCGATAGCAATACATTCGTCAAGGTCGCCGTCTTTCGCGTAACCCCAGCTCACACCCATGACGTCAATACCAGCTTGCTGGCCTCCTTCAACATCCCAGCAGGAATCACCGATCAGAACGGGGCGGGAGATATCCATTCCCTTGGCGCTCAGGCGCGAAAGCGCATCGGCGATAACTGTTGCTTTCGAAGAACCGGGACCCGGAGTTGCGCCGGCAATGACGTCGAAAGCGTCAAGAATTCCCAGATGTTCCATTTGTGCCAGAGCTAGGGGCTCTTGCTTCGACGTAGCCGTTGCCACGGGAATCCCAGCGTTGTGGGCGCCACGCACTACTTCATCCATCCGAGGAAAGAGCGGTGGCTCAAGGAAAATCGTGCGGTACAGTGCCCGGTATTCATCGACGAGTTCTTTCGTGATCTCGCCTTCAAAGCCAAGGTCAGCAAATGACCACCAGAGCGGGGGGCCAACGTACTTGCGCATTGCATCCGCAGGCGGGGTAGTGACGCCACGCTTGGAAAGAACCGTGTTGAAGCAGTGGATCACTGCGGGGGCAGAATCGACAAGAGTGCCATCAACATCGAAAAGTACGCACGTGAATTGTGTTTCTGCGCTCAACCAACTACTCCTTCATCGCTTGCGTCTTAATGGTGGCACGAGGCCGCGCACATTGAGAAACTCTCGGCATTTCGTGGCGCGGAGCAAACACGCATAACGGTATGCGAGCAACTGTCTCACCATTCAGTCAAAAATATGGGATAGACCAGGGTTTATCAGTGCTTTTCTAGCTTCATAGAATATTCTTCAACACGTGAAAGAAAACGAAATGAATAGTCCCGCGCTTCTGGATACTGATTCAGCTCACTTGCGTCAGCGTGCTTGGCGACTTTATTTCGAAGCGAATGGGCGTCTTCATGGCCTGTTGGAATCCAGCTTGAAGAAGAATTTCGGCCTGTCGGTGCCCGATTACAACATCCTGCTTGCCCTGTCCGAAGCGCCTGGTCATTGTCTAAAAATGGGTGAATTGTCCGGCCAGGTTGTCTATTCTCCGTCGCGCCTGACCTATTTGGTCACTCATTTAGAACGTGACGGTTGGGTAAAGAAAGTGATGTCGAAAGAGGATAGGCGAAGCTATCAAGCGTGTCTGACTTCACAGGGTGTGCGGATCGTGAAGGAAGCAACTCGTCTTCACCAAGAGACGCTTCGCGAATTCTTGCTTGCGGATATGACCGATGTGGAAATATCCCAGATTGTGAGGGTTTTTTCCGCGTTAGATGAGCGACTACGTTCACGGAACAAGAATTAACTCTGCTGGGGGACCTTCCTCGTCGCCACTTCCTGTGGACACTGACTATCGGCGCTATTCCAACAAAAATGCTGATGGTCCCTAGGAATTTCTCCTTTCGATTTGGCAGTACGGCTACCAACCGTGTTAGAGTTTTCCACGTTCGACTTGAGGTAATCAAGAAGAGCAAGTCACCTGCGCGGGTGGCGGAATAGGCAGACGCGCTAGCTTGAGGTGCTAGTCCTCGTATTAGAGGGTGGGGGTTCAAGTCCCCCTCCGCGCACAGATGGAAGCCCGGAGCTTGAATAAGTTCCGGGCTTTCGTTTTATCTCGGATTTTCTTACAACCGTGAAGAAAATCCGGATCAATGCAACGAAGCGATGAAAGAGCGTGCGAATGCATATTGATCTTTGGTTCGATGTGACCTGCCCATGGTCGTACTTGGGTATTCGACACTGGCGACAGGCGCTGTCCTCTTTCGATCATCGTGACGAGGTGGAAATTACGCTCCACGCTTTCTTCCTCGACCCCGAATTGGATAGTGCCCGTGAAGAACCTCGTCGCGTCTATCTGATGAACGAAGGCGAACTCACGTACGAGGAAGCAGTGGCGCTGGACGAGCGACTTGAAAAGCTTGGACGTGCAGAAGGCGTCGTTTTTGACTTCGAGAAACTGATCGTTGCTCCATCCTCATTTGCACACCGCGTGATCAATGCCGCCCGCATCGAAGACTACGATCGTGACACTCTCTATGGTCCCGACTCAATGCAGTTGAAGCTTGCCGAAGCTTTGGGACGTGCCCACTTTGAGATGGCCCTCGATATTTCAAACAGCGACGTTGTGATCGGTTGCGCACAGGACCTCGGGTTGGATGCTCAGTTCGTCCTCGATGCGCTGACTGATCCGCACACTGCATCCGATGTCTTCTCTGATTTTCAGATCGGTGTACAGATGGGCATCGACCGTGTACCCACCGCCCTGATCGATCGTCAGTTCGTTGTTCAAGATCATCAGACCGTTCCTGCACTTGGCAATATTCTTGCTACAGCATGGGCAAAAACGGGGAAGGAAGAAGCATGAGTAACACACTGTCGCAGACTCTTCAAGGATCGCGCGTCACCTTGGTTCCGATGAACCTTGATTTCGTCGACGCAATTACCGAGGTGCTCCAAGACGCACGCATAAGTGAAACGACGACCGTTCCCCACCCGTATACGAGGGATATGGCGGTTGAGCATCTTTCGCGCTCTGAAGAGTCTTGGAAGAACGGTAACGCTGACTGGGCGATTCTTTCTGCCAAGAATCAAAGGTTCCTTGGTCGCCTGGAGTTGTGGCGTGGACAGCGTGATCCCAAGTCGGCTGAGGTTGGCTACTTCATCCGCACTGATGCCTGGGGTGAAGGGTTTATGACCGAAGCGCTCGGTCTTGCCGTTGATTTTGCCTTTGATCAGATGGATGTCACCCGCATCGACTGGTACTGCCACGTCGAAAACTGGGGTTCTTGGAAGCCAGCGTGGCGCAACGGTTTTAAGCGCGAGGGGATCCGCAGGCGAGCTGAAGGCCCGGCCCTCTGGCAGGCAGGCCTTCTGATCACGGACACTCGCGAACCGAAGACCCCATGGGATGGCCCCGGTGCCGGACAGGGACCTGCCCTTGATCCTTCACGCCCAGGAAAGCTTGTTGAGCAGTTCCACCGAACCTACTCCATGCCCGTGCGCCTTGGCACCGGTTCCCTGCCAACCATCGACTACGAACGTCTCAACATGCGCATGTCACTGATCCGCGAAGAATTCGCTGAACTGATGGGCGCCGTGTACGGACCTGCTGCACGGAGCCTCGTTGAAGAAGCAACTGAAAAGGCCGTTGACGGTGACGACCACACGCGAGATCTCATCGAAACTGCCGATGCTCTGGCAGACCTCGTCTATGTCATCTACGGAATGGCAATCGAATCGGGTATCGATTTGGACGCGGTTTTAGCTGAAGTTCAGGCATCGAATCTGTCGAAGCTGATGCCCGACGGTTCGGTAAAACTGCGTGAAGATGGCAAAGTCCTCAAGGGACCGAACTTCTTTGTCCCCAACATTGCCCGAGCACTCGGTATCGATCAGGGCTGACGCCCCCGATAGTCCCGCGCGCAAACCCGTATCACGTGCAAGAATTAGACCAGCTCGACGTGAAGGAGAATGAAGTGGCTCGTGTTGTCGTTGTAGGTGGCGGTTACGGTGGCGTGACTGTTGCAAAAGGACTCGATCCTATTGCTGACGTGACGCTCGTTGAACAAAAAGACCAGTTTGTTCACCACGCAGCTGCACTGCGCGCAGCCGTAGACGACGTGTGGCAGGAAGCAATCTTCATGCCCTATTCGAACTTGCTGACACGAGGCGAATTCATTCACGGCACTGTTTCTCAGATTGTCGGTAACACCGTCCATATTTTCGGTCGCGAACCCATCGAAGCGGACTACGTTGTTCTTGCAACCGGCGCAACATATCCCTTCCCAGCAAAGTACTCGTCAGCGAAGTCCGTTGTTACAAAGGCTCGTTTGAACCAACTGCACGAAAACCTTGCTGGCGCACGCTCCGTCATGCTAGTCGGTGGTGGCACCGTCGGTATCGAATTCGCCGGCGAACTCGCACACGCTTACCCCGACCTTGATATCACGATCGTCGAGAAGGCCGATCAGATCCTTTCTGCCCCCGGCTACTCCGAAGACCTGCGTCAAGAAATTTCCACGCAACTCGCTGAGCTCGGCATTCGCGTGATCACCGGTTCTGAACTTGCTTTCTTGCCTCCGCACAACGTCGGCGAACTCGGTCACTTCCATGTGTCGACCCGCAAAGGTGAAGACATTGAAGGCGATATCTGGTTCCAGTGCTACGGCTCTCGTGCGAACAGCGGTTACCTCGCAGGTACCGATTACGAGCCCATGTTGCGCCCGAACGGCACAATCCGTGTTGGTAAGACCCTGCAGGTTGAGGGCCATGCCCACACCTACGCCGTTGGCGATCTGACGGACGTCCCCGAGTCAAAGCGTGCTGATGCTGCTCGCCAGCAAGCCCGCGTTGTCATCGCGAATATTTCGTCTCAAATCGCTGGCGAGAAGCCCGAAGCAATCTACGAGCCTACGAAGGAATGGGTGATCCTCCCGCTGGGGCCGAATATGGGTGCATCGCAGCTGGTTGACTCTGAAGGTGTGTCCCGCATCGTCGGTGCTGATCAGACAACAGAAATCAAGGGCGCTGACCTGATGGTTTCTGTTATCCGCTCGCAACTTAATCTTCCGTGAGTCCAGATCGCATAAGGTCTAGGATCTTCTCATGACTCATGATCCTCGCGTAGCGCTTGACGCACTGATTGCAGCCTTTGAAGCTCATTATGTTGCCTGTTCGCAGGCAACCGATGATGATCCTTCGACGCTTGAAGAAGCAGAGAACACTTTGCGAGATGCGTTCTTCACCTACGACGACGAACTGTTCACACAGTTCGGTGTCGAGCTTCCCTTCGATCTTCTCGACGATAATTACGACGAAGATGATGATGAGGAAGAGGACGATGATGAATCCTACGATGAGGATTCGGACGATTTGGATGATGATTTCATCGACGTCGACGACTGAGCGATTCTAAGAATTCTTTTGTGGCGCGATATCAGACGCTTGTTTGATATCGCGCGACACTGTCTGCTGAACGTCGCGCTTGAAAGCCCAAACTTGAGGGCTGGGATCTAAGAAATATGCGTTCTTACGAGTACGCGACTTCGTTGAGCACTTGGCGAATCGGGGCAGGCAGAGGCTCGGTCGAGTCAAGGATGTGGTCAAGCTGTCGTACATTTCGCGGACCGCAGATTGCTGAGGCAATGCCCGGCATATCCCGTACCCATGCAAGAGCAACGTCACCTGGATTGCGATCAAGCCCTTGCGCGGCGCGAACAACTGCTTCAACACGTCCCGCGTATTCGTCGGTCAGGAAAGGAGCGACAGTGGGCAACATATGTTCGGTAGCCCCGCGCGAATCTGGGGGAGTGGAATGGCGGTATTTTCCAGTTAATACCCCACCGGCAAGTGGAGACCGAGCAAATACACCCAATCCTTCGTCGGCCAGATGTGAACGCAAGCTATGGGTAGCCGGAGCAGTTAACAGGCTGACGGGGAGCTGTGCTACCGCTGGCTGAACAAGCCCGTGTTCACCAAGGCGGGTAAGGGCGCAGGCTGTTGTCCACGTATCCCAGCCAGAAAGACCGACATAGTGAGCTCGCCCTGAACGGGACGCTGCTTCAAGCACACCCAGCGTTTCTTCGAGTGGGACACTGGGGTCGGGCTCCGCCACCCACACGTCCACATAGTCGGTATCTAAACGAGCAAGAGCATCGTCTAGGCTGCGCAACATATCACCACGCCCAGCCGAGGAAACCCAACGACCTGAGTGGTCGCGACGGGTGGCACCCCTCCAAGCAATCGTCAGGCGGTGGCGTCCGACTCGGTTCATCGCTGCTCCAAGAACGTCGGTGGCCATTCCTTCGCCGTTCATCGGCGAACATTCAACAAGCGTTCCACCCGCATCGACAAAGTGAGAAAGCATGTCCCATGCTTCTTCACCATCGGTGTCGCGTCCCCACGTGAGCGTGCCCAAGCCAAGTGACGAAACCCTCAGACCACTGCGACCGCACTGACGAATTTCCATAGCCTCTAGCCTAGCCGTGTCAGGTTGCACAGGTTTCGTGGCACACCGTTTCGTCAATACCCGCCAATAACCCGTAGAGTTTCGACTATGACTTGGTTCGATGCGATTTTTCTTGGCCTCGTGCAGGGACTTACTGAGTTCCTGCCGATTTCATCTTCGGCTCACCTCAGGATTCTTGGGGAATTGGTTGGCAATGCTGACCCGGGCGCGGCTTTTACTGCCATCACCCAGATCGGTACTGAAACCGCAGTCCTCATCGTGTTCTGGAAAGACATTGTCCGGATCTTGTCTTCGTGGTGGAAGTCGCTTCCTATTCGTCCGCGTGAAAAGCGTCTGAGCTCAAGCAATCCCGACGTCCGCATGGGCTGGATGATCATCGTTGGCTCGCTCCCGATCGGGATCCTTGGTCTTCTATTGGAAGACTGGATTGACGTTTCCTTCCGTAACCTGTGGATTACAGTCGTCATGCTTGCCCTTTTCGGTGTTCTTCTGGGTATTGCTGACCGCTACGCTCCTCAGAAACTCACCCTTGACCATATGTCCTGGCGTGACGCGCTCCTCTATGGCCTTGCCCAAGCAATGGCCTTGATCCCCGGCGTCAGCCGCTCGGGTGGAACGATCACGATGGGACGCGCATTAGGGTACACGCGCGAGGCGGCAGCCCGCTATTCCTTCCTTCTTGCCATGCCAGCAGTTTTCGCATCCGGCCTGTACAAGGTGTACAAGGTCTTCTCCGGCGGAGATCACGTTGATGTTGCCCCAACCATCGTCGCCACACTGATCGCGTTCGTTGTGGCATGGGCAGTCATCATCTGGTTCCTCAAGCTGGTTTCAACGAAGTCATACAAGCCGTTCGTGTGGTACCGAATTGGCTTGGCTATTGGTGTTGCAATTCTGCTGGTGACCGGAGTACTCAGCGCAGCGTCAACTGCGGTGATGTAGCTGATCGCCCCAGTTCTTTCGCCCAGTAGGGGGTCTACGTGGGTTCCTGCATTGAAGCAGGGACCCGCGTTTGCAGTAGGCGCTTCATGCCGTCTGCTGGCGCATCGGGAAGCACCCCGTCAAAGAGAGGACAGTGGGCGCGCACACCGCACCAGTTGCATAGGGGATTGCGTCGAGGAGCGAATTCCCCACGCTTCGCATCACGCTCAATCCGATCCCAAATACCTGACACTTCGTCTTCGAAGCGTTCAATGTCATCGACCGTCGGATCAAATGTCAGGGTCTGACCCGCTTTGATGTAGACCAACTGGGTGCGCAACGGCATCCGATCGGTGAGTTTCAACAGCAGGGCGTAGAAGCGCATCTGGAACAGGGCCTCGTCTTGGAAACGAGGCGAAGGCGCCTTACCCGTTTTATAGTCGACCACACGCAACTCCCCAGAAGGGTTACGGTCAATGCGATCGATGAAGCCACGCAGACGCACGCCGGCGTGAGTGTAAGCGTCCACGCGCTTCTCGCACGCAGCTGGTTCTAGGCGCTGCGGATTTTCGAGCGTGAAATAACCGCGCACAAGATCACGGGTCTCGTTGATCCATTGATCGAGCGCGGCCTCGTCGTCGAACATCGCAACAACATCATCTGAAGACTCTCTTGTTGCAGCCCACTCTTGGTCGAAGAGTCCCATTGCCGTCTCTTCATTTCGGTCCGCTTGAGCCACATCGAAAAGCTTCTCCAATACCGAATGCACCAGCGTGCCGGCAACGGTTGCAGGCCTGAGAGGTTCTTTGATGCGATCGACCACATGCAGGCGGTACTGCAACGGGCATTTCAAGTATTCCTTGGCTCGCGAAGCTGAGAGAGCTGGGTTGAAAGAACCTGAAATACGTGGGTTCGACTCGGTAGTGGCAGTCATAGGACAACGGTAACGCGAAACGCGTTCACCAGCAGATCTCACAGTGGGAGCTGTGGATAGCCGCGATAGACTTTCGGGGATGAATACACAGCCAGATACAACCGATAACTACGCGCCGCTTGGTCAGCAGAATCGGCGTGGTCTCTTGGAAGAAGGTGATCGCGTTCAGGTTCGCGATCCAAAGGGGCGATTCCACCAAGTGATTTTGACGCACGGCGGAAAGTTCCAGTCGAACCGTGGTGAGTTTTTCCATGATGATCTCATCGGCAAACCCGATGGGCAGGTCATTACGACTGAAGAAGGTCGCCAGTTCCAGATTATGCGCCCGTTGATGGTCGACTACGTGATGTCGATGCCACGAGGTGCAGCGGTTGTGTATCCCAAGGATGCCGGTGACATTACGCACATGGGCGATATTTTCCCCGGCTCAGTTGTCGTTGAAGCTGGTGCGGGGTCCGGCGCGTTGTCGATGGCGTTGTTGAACGCTGTTGGTCCGACTGGGCGTCTGATCTCAGTTGAGCGTCGCGAAGAGTTCGCCGATATCGCACGAGGAAATGTCGAACTCTGGTTTGGTGCGCCGCATCCTGCGTGGGATTTGCGCATCGGCGATTTAGCTACCGAATTGGAAGCGATGGACCCGGCCAGTGTCGACCGCGTAGTCCTGGACATGCTGGCGCCTTGGGAAAACATTGATGCTGTTTCACACGCTCTGATCCCCGGCGGCGTGCTGGTCTGCTATGTCGCGACGGTTACGCAGCTGTCGCGTCTTATTGAAGACTTGCGTGCAAGCGAGAACTTCACGGATCCGATCACCTGGGAAGACATACGTCGTGAATGGCACGTTGACGGTTTGGCTGTCCGTCCCGAGCACCGCATGGTTGCTCACACTGGTTTCCTGTTGGTTACGCGCCGTCTTGCTCCGGGAATTAACCCCCAAGAAAGGTCGCTTCGTCCCGCGAAGTCGTCTGAAGGTCTGGGTGGCCAGTGGGATGACGTTGATGAGTGGAATGAACAAAACGTTGGCGTTCGAACGGCATCTGAAAAGAAGTTGCGCAAGGTTCGTCGTGATGTGACGCGTCAGGCTGACCAGTGGGTTGAGGGAAGGATCAGCACAGATGAGTGATGACTTCCACGCAACTCGCATCGAAGAGATGCAACGCCTTGTTGTCTCTCTGGAAGCCAAGAATGAGCGCCTTGCCCAGGCACTATCCCAGGTTCGCGGACAGTTGGTGAAGGTGCAGTCTCAGCTCCTTGAAGTGAATCGTCCGCCACTCACGATGGCCGTGTTTGTATCCGCGGATGTGCCTTTGCGTCAGATTGAAGCGATCGTGAACGGTCGTCGTATGCGCCTCGCTGTTGCACCTGACCTTGATCTTTACTCGCTGTCGTATGGTCAGTGGGTGCGCGTCGACGACAAGATGGTCGCCGTTGCCGCTGACGGATTCTCGAGGTCTGGTTCAATTGTCTCGATTCTTGAGCTGGTGGGTGATGACCGCGTGCTGGTTGCAGGCGAAGCTGGCCAGGAGCATCTGCTGATGTTGGCAGGCCCTCTACGGCACGGTAATCTGCGTCTCGGCGACGCATTGATGGTGGATCTACGTAGCGGAATCGCGTTGGAAAAGATTGTGCGATCCGATGTCGAGCAGCTTCTCACCCCAGAAACTCCCGATACGACATACGACGATATCGGTGGTTTGGATGCGCAGATTCGTCAGGTCCGCGACGCAATTGAGCTTCCCTTTAGTCATCCCGAGCTCTACCGCGAGTACGGTTTGCGTCCGCCCAAGGGCATCCTGCTCTACGGTCCGCCCGGATCGGGTAAGACGCTTATTGCAAAGGCAGTCGCAAATTCCCTGTCGGGTCGGACAAGTGGCGTGAAAACCTACTTCTTGTCAATCAAAGGTCCAGAGCTTCTGAACAAGTTTGTTGGTGAAACTGAGCGACACATTCGCGCGATCTTCGCGCGAGCCCGTTCACTTGCTGCCGGCAATATCCCGGTCGTCATTTTCTTTGACGAAATGGAAGCCCTATTCAGGACGCGTGGTACCGGTATCTCATCGGACGTAGAAACGATGATCGTTCCCCAGCTTCTTGCGGAAATGGACGGTGTCGAGGCCCTGGATAACGTCATCATCATCGGCGCCTCGAACCGTGCTGACATGATCGATCCTGCCGTCCTTCGCCCCGGCCGACTGGACGTGCGCATTCGCGTGGATCGGCCCGATCGCGCGGGGGCCCGCGACATCTTCTTGAAGCACTTGAACACTGACGTGCCACTTCGTGATGATGAAATCAGCGTCGGCATGACGCTCGGCCAGGCACTCGGAAACATGATCGACCAGGCACTTGATGTCTTATTCCGCGAAGATGAAACGACTGCGCTCTTTGACGTCGTGCTGGCATCTGGACGCACGAAACGCATTCACCTTGGGGATATCGTCTCTGGTGCCATGATCGCCGGAATCGTTGAACGCGCAAAGAAACATGCGATCAAAGAATCGCTAACAGGCGGGGGATATGGCCTGTCGGCGAAGCACCTGCTTGCCGGTGTTAAAGAAGAAATGGGCGAGTCTATTGAACTCGCAGTCTCTTCGTCTCCCGACGACTGGGCGCGCACCATTGGTCTGCGTGAAGAAATCGCATCGATCGTTGCTTTGGAGGCCTGAGATGACCCACGTGATTGGAACCGAAACCGAGTACGGCGTCTATCGCCCGGGTGATGCATGGGCGAACCCCATTGCACTTTCGTCGCAGGCGGTTCGTCTCTACGCTGAGATTTCTCGCAATGGGACGCCGGCACAGGGGGCTGCCCCCGTTCGCTGGGACTATCGGGCTGAGGATCCGCTCAACGATATGCGCGGTATCCGCTTGTCACGTGCGGCCGCCGACCCCTCGTTGCTGACGGATGATCCATATCACTTGGCGCCGTCGGGTGGTAGTGAGCAGATTGAACGCCCAACTCCAGAAGAAATGGCTTTGCCTGCACAGACCACCGCGGTTTTGACGAACGGTGCACGCCTGTATGTCGACCACGCTCATCCGGAGTATTCCGCTCCAGAAGCGTTGGGTGCCCTTGAAGCCACCCTCTATGACCGCGCCGGCGAGGTGATCGCCCGCCGGATTATTGAAGAATCGCTCAAGGGCGAGGAGGGTCCTATCGTCCTGGTGAAGAACAATACGGACGGTAAGGGCGCCGCCTACGGAACTCACGAGAACTACCAGATCACCCGCAGTGTTGACTTCGACGATGTGGTTCGTGGACTGACTCCGTTTTTTGTTGCTCGACCGGTCATGTGCGGTGCTGGACGCGTGGGTCTTGGACAGAAGTCTCAAGTTCCAGGGTTCCAGATCTCTCAGCGAGCTGACTTCGTCGAAAACGAAGTGGGTTTGGAAACCACCTTTAATCGCCCGATCATTAATACGCGCGACGAACCGCACGCGAATCCGGCACACTACCGGCGTCTGCACGTCATCGGTGGCGACGGCAATATGTTCGATGTTTCAATCCTTCTGAAGCTTGGCGCAACATCGCTGGTCTTGTGGGCAATCGAGCAGGGGATTGGGCTGGAGTGGGAAGCCCTCGCGCTCGATGACGCCGTGCAGGAAACATGGAACCTTAGCCACCACCCGAATCTTGATTACAAGATGAACACGGCTGGTGGACGCGCATACACGGGACCTGAATTGCTTCAGGTGTATTTGGATCTCGTTCTTGCAACCTTCGACCGAATGGGCATCAGCCCCGAAGGTGAAGACCACGCGATTCTGACCCTCTGGCAGGACGTCCTTGATCGTATGCGCGCTGATATATTCTCTGTTTCCACTGAAGTTGAATGGATCGGAAAGTATCAGCTGTTGGGTCGAAAAAAGGATCGTCTGGGAGTTGAGTGGAACGACCCCCGTTTGACGGCGATGGACTTGCAGTGGGCTGATCTTCGCCCGGAGTACTCGCTTGCTTTGAAGCTGGGTAAAGCCGGACGCATCAAGAGACTCTTTAGTGACCAACAGGTTGAAGATGCAGCCTCTCAGCCTCCGACAACGACCCGCGCCTTTGCCCGCGGTCACGCTGTGGCGTCACGTCCAGACTTGGTGAAAGCCTCGTGGACGTCCCTCGTCATTGATCCGGGGCAGGGGAATCTTATCCGCTATCCGATTGCGGATACTGCGCAAACACGTAGCCCCGTGGAATGATCCGCACCGGTGGAATAATTTCACATCGTAAAGAAACACAGGTTTAGGAGATACGAATGGATATCCGTCAACTGTTTAGTCCTTCGGGGGACAACGACGAATTCGACGATACCGAGGCTGCTGGCCAGGTCCACGCCCAGACTCAGTCGATTGATGATCTGCTCGACGAAATCGACTCTGTGCTTGAAACGAATGCAGAAGCGTTCGTTCAGGGCTTCGTCCAGAAGGGTGGCCAGTGAAGTGAGGCGTCGCGTAGTCGGCATCGAAACTGAATATGGCCTGATGAGCGCCGCACCGCCCGGGGTTCCAGCAATGGACGCTGACATGGCTGCACGCAAGCTCTTTGAACCGTTGCTACATCGGGGACGATCATCGAATCTCTTCTTACGCAACGGTGGCAGGCTCTACCTTGATGTTGGCTCGCACCCCGAATACGCGACCGCTGAATGTGATCGCCTAGAAGACCTGTTGAACCAGGATCGTGCAGGCTCACTGATGCTCGCGATGCTGGTAGCTGATGCTGATCGGTCACTTGAAAAAGAGGGGAGAGCTGAGCGTCTGCACCTGTTCCGCAATAACGTCGACTCGCAGGGAAACTCGTGCGGTTGCCATGAAAACTACCTTCTGCACCGTCGTCGTGATTTCCGTCAGGTCGCAGATGCCCTAGTTTCATTCTTTATCACTCGCCAGATTCTGGTGGGCAACGGTCTGATTCGACGTAATGCCTCCGGTGCGACGCTCGCTTTCTCCCAGCGCGCTGAGCAGATGTGGGATGCCGTTTCATCCGCAACAACGCGTTCACGCCCGATCATCAACACCCGTGACGAACCGTTGGCAGATTCCGGTTCATACCGTCGTATGCACGTGATCGTTGGCGATACGAACGTTGCCGAGCCAACGACTGCGCTCAAGGTGGGGGCCACCGAGATGCTTCTTCAAGCAGTTGAAGACGGCTTGCATATCGAAGACCTGGCGATGGCTGATCCTATGCGGTCCATCCGCGAGATTTCCATTGATTTGACCGGTGGAACTGAAGTCGAACTTGCCGATGGTCGTCGCTGGACTCCCGTCCAAATCCAGCGTGAGATTCGCGAACGTGTCTTGGGCACAATCGACACCGCAGAGCTTGACGATACGCATCGCTATGTTCTTGATCTCTGGGAACGCGGTTTGAACGCGATCGAATCCGGCGATTGGTCTTTGATCGACACCGAACTCGATATCGCTATCAAAGCCAAGCTCTTCTCGTCCTACGTTTCAAAGGCAGGGACGAACCTTGCAGATCCGCGTGTGGCTCGTTTGGATTTGAGCTACCACGACATTACCGGCAGCTCCCTGCTTGACCGTATGGAGGCGTCCGGCCTCGTGAGACGACTAACGAAGCGCGAAAGTGTGCAGGCGGCCGTGAATACCCCGCCTGCGACCACCCGCGCTCATCTACGAGGCCGCATCATCGGCGCTGCCGAAGATGCACGCGTTGACCTGAGTGTTGACTGGGTTCACGTGCGCGTTGACGACTTGTCGGCTTCCCCGCTTTCACTGCAGGATCCTCTGGCCAATGAAGATCCGCGCGTGGATGAGCTCATTGGAAAGATCGCGTCCTGGTCACCGGTGCTTCCCGCATGAGCATGATTGATCTTTTCACACCCTCGCATAGGCATGGTCTGCGCAATCTAATCATTGCGTTGCTTGCCATCGTCGTGGTTGCTGGCATCGCAATCGTCGCCGTAGTACACGCGACCCACAACGAGTCGGGCTCATCGAACGTGCAGAGCATCAGAGGCCCCCTTGACTCCGTGTCAGTCTCGGGTCGTATTGGCGCGATCCCTGTTGTGACCATGGGACAGCCAGTGACGGTGAATCTCGCAAAAGCCAAGGTTCTTGAGACCGGAACTGGGCGGGAAATTACGAAGGATTCACCGATTCTGCTGGCTATCACCTCGTTCGACGGTAAAACAGGCGAGAACCTGTCCGCGGATGGGCGACCCGACCTCGTTGTCGGATCCGCAGACCAAGCAACCTTGAACGCTGCTCTTCTTGACATTGTCGTTGGACTTCACGAAGGATCACGAGTCCTTGTCGCCCATCCGTTGGCTTCGTCCCAGGGTGAGGCCGCGAAGGCGAGCGATCAGGACACTGAGCTTCTCGTGATTGATATTTTGTATTCGATCGCGAATGGTAGTGAAGACACCGGGGAATCCTCCGGGGTCCTGTCTGTGACGATGACCGACGAAGGCCCTGTGATCGAACATGGAAGCGATGTTCCCACGGACGTGACAACCCAGATCCTAATCAAAGGTGAAGGACAGCAGGTCACATCGAGCGATCAGATTGTGGTTCAGTACGCCGCAGTGGGATGGAACGACGGCGTTGTTCGAGCATCGACATGGCAGACGGGCAAGCCAGAGGTCGTCTCAATGCTCACCGCGATGACCGGCTTGAAGCAGACTCTTGTTGATCAACGTGTGGGATCGCGACTGGCGATTTCCATTCCGCCCGATCTGGCGAACGGTGACGACACTTTGTGCATCGTCATCGATATTCTGGGCACTGAACCAGCTTCCGATAATGCGTCTCAGTCGGATGCTTCAGCCGAGCATACGGGCGTAGCTCCGTCAGATTAACCGGAGTCTTCTTCCGACGCGCAGAGCACCGCCGAAGAGTAAGCGGAGCGAAATACAGTCCGAATACCGCTAACGTAAGTGACAGCCAGTCAGCCAGTAGTTCGCCCACACAGGCTTTGCATGCACAAGGCAGGACTGTCCTAAGGTAGTGAAGAGACCTCGACGAAGAAGGATAAACATGAGCGTCGCACTGAGAATTATCCCGTGTCTTGATGTGAATGCTGGGCGCGTCGTAAAAGGCGTGAATTTTCAGAATCTGCGCGATGCTGGAGACCCTGTTGAGTTGGCTAAGCGCTACGGGGCTGAAGGGGCTGACGAAATAACTTTCCTTGATGTGAGTGCGTCGACTGAGAACCGTGGCACGATGCTTGACGTCGTGTCGGCCACGGCGGAACAGGTCTTCGTTCCTTTGACCGTTGGCGGTGGAGTTCGGACTGGCCAAGACGTGGCGACACTACTCAAAGCGGGCGCTGACAAAGTTGGAATGAACACCGCCGCGATCGGCAACCCTGACGTGATTTCCGAGGTTGCGGATCGTTTCGGTAATCAGGTTCTGGTCCTGTCCGTTGACGCTCGGCGTTGCCCGCCCGGTGTTGAAACACCTTCGGGCTTTGAAGTGACCACTCACGGTGGAAAGCGGTCGACCGGTATTGATGCGCTCGAATGGGCGATGGATGCCGAGCGCCGTGGTGTGGGTGAAATTCTCCTGAACTCAATGGATGCGGATGGGGTGAAGCAGGGCTTCGATATCGAACTGCTGAATCTCGTGAAAGAACGCGTGCACGTGCCGATTATTGCTTCGGGTGGCGCCGGAACGGTTGAGCATTTCGTTGAGGCTGCTCGCGCGGGAAGCGACGCGATTTTGGCGGCGTCCGTGTTCCACTTCGGTGAAGTAGCGATTCGCGACGTGAAGATGTCATTGGATCAGGCCGGTTTCCCCGTTCGCATGTGATACGCCACGGCCTTGCGCGGTCACTTGTGAAAGACTGGAGCCATGCTCAGATGGCTTACCGCAGGTGAATCACACGGTCCGGCTTTGATCGCTGTCATTGATGGTGTTCCAGCCGGGCTTCGTATCGAATCCGACGATTTTGTTCGAGCTCTAGCCCGTCGTCGTCTTGGCTATGGGCGTGGGGCACGCCAGTCTTTTGAGAAGGACGTCGTGCGTATCGTCGGCGGTGTCCGTCATGGTATGTCGACGGGTGCTCCGATTGCGATTGAGATTGCGAACTCAGAATGGCCCAAATGGGAAGTTGTGATGAGCTCCGATCCAGTTGCCCCAGATCTTCTGCTGATTGATGCCGGTACTGGCGACGAACGTGAGATTGCGCGGAACAAGAAGCTGACTCGCCCGCGTCCAGGTCATGCGGATCTTCCAGGAATGCTGTCGTACGGTTTTGATGATGCCAGACCAATTCTGGAGCGTGCGAGCGCGCGTGAAACCGCCGCTCGTGTGGCGCTCGGTTGCGTTGCCGAGGCTATTTTGGACCAGGTGGCCGGTATTCGTCTGGTCAGCCATGTTGTGCAGGTGGGAACGCAGATCGCAACTGATCCTCATCTTCCGACTCCAGATGATGAGGGTGCTCTGAACGAATCTCGCATGCGTACCCTTGATACCGAGCTTGACCAGCGTTTCGTTGATGTCGTCGACGAAACGAAGAGGGCCGGGGACACCATCGGCGGTGTCGTCGAAGTGATTGCGTGGAACGTGCCCATTGGTTTGGGAACACACGTGAATGCCCAGCGTCGTTTGGATACGAAGGTTGCGGCTGCGCTGATGTCGATCCAGTCTGTCAAAGGTGTTGAGATCGGTGATGGTTTTGCTCAGGCGGCGTTGCGGGGCAGTGTTGCTCACGATGAGATCGTGAAGGGTGACGACGGGCATCTGCGTCGTACGTCAAATCGTGCCGGTGGTATCGAAGGTGGTACCTCGAATGGTCAGCCGATTGTTGCTCGTGCTGCGTTCAAGCCGATTTCTACGGTTCCGCGTGCTCTTCGTAGCGTGGATCTTGCGACGGGTGAAGAGTCCGTCGGCTTGCATCAGCGTTCTGATACCTGTCAGGTTGTTCCCGGTGCTGTCATTGCGCAAGCTGAGCTCGCGCTTGTGCTGGCTGATGTTCTTGATGGCCACGCCGGAGGAATGTCGGTAGAGGAAATGCGTCGCAATCTTGGCGCATATATCGCGTCAATTCAGGAGCGTGCATGAGTATCTCTTCACCTTCATCGATTCGACTGCATCTTCCGCTTGTTTTTGTTGGATTGCCCGGCGCGGGTAAGTCGAAGGTTGGGCGCCTTGTTGCCGCCCAGCTTGGGGTTTCCCACGTGGATACTGACGACCTCATCGAAAAGATCGCAGGTAAGTCGATTTCGCAGATTTTTATGGACGAGGCCGAACAGGGTTTTCGTCAGCGTGAGATTCGCGCGGTGCATCAGGCTGTGCAGATGGGTGGGGTGATCTCGTTAGGCGGTGGTGCTGTGACATCTGAAGAGGTTCGCGATGTCCTGCATGATGTCTGTGTCGTCCATATTCATGTAGAACATGATGAGTTAGTGCGTCGGGTGATGAAGAAGGCTCACCGCCCTTTGCTTCGTGAAGATCCTGATGGGATGCTCCGCCAACTGCGTCGCGAACGTTTGCCACTCTACGAGGAAGTAGAGACGATTCGGCTTGAGTCTGACGATGGGCCTGCTTCAGAGGTTGCCGATCGCGTGGTAGATTTGGTGGATCTTGGATGGAAACGGATTCACGTTGGGGGAGATGCTCCCTACGATGTGTGTGTTGGTCACTCGATTCCAGTCAGCGCGATTGTAGGAGCATTGCGATCTGATGCTTCGAAGGTACTGATTGTCCACGCCCAGCCTCTTGTGACGAAAGCACGTGAGGTCGCAAACGGTCTTGAAACGATGGGCTTTGAGGTGGGTATTGCTACGCACCCCGATGGTGAGGCGGGCAAGAGCCTCGACGTCGTTGCACGTCTCTGGGATGAAGCTGGACGCATGAAGCTCGGCCGAGCAGATGCTGTTATTGCCATTGGTGGTGGTGCAACAACTGATATGGCGGGTTTTGTTGCAGCAACGTGGCTACGTGGGATCGGTTTGATTAATATTCCGACGACCTTACTAGCCATGGTGGATGCTGCAGTTGGTGGGAAGACGGGAATCAACTCATCAGCGGGCAAGAATCTGATTGGCTGCTTCCACCCGCCGTTGCGCGTGATCGCGGACCTTGATTATCTGTCCTCGTTGCCGGAAAAAGACTTCGTAGCTGGTCTCGGCGAAGTTGTGAAGTGCGGATTCATTCGCGATACGGAAATTCTTCGCATTATCGAAGGAACCGACACGAACCTCCTGAGCGATCCGCGCTCCAGCCAGATTCGAGAGCTGATCGAACGTGCTATCGCAGTGAAAGCGGATGTTGTTTCAGCTGACCTGAAAGAATCGGGATTGCGCGAAATCCTCAACTATGGGCACACGCTGGCTCATGCGATTGAAAAGTGCGAGAACTTTTCGTGGCGTCATGGTGAAGCGGTCGGCGTCGGATGCGTGTTTGCCGCACACCTCGGCGTTGTTCGTGGACTTCTGACAGATGCCGACGTTGAACGTCATGTCAGTGCATTCTCACGAGTTGGCTTGCCGGTTACCTATTCCGGTACGTCCTTCGATGAATTGCTGGACGTCATGCTCTCAGATAAAAAGGTGCGAGCAGGTCAGCTCCGTTTCGTTTTGCTTGATGGCATTGGAAATGCGGCGACCTATCGGATATCGCCTGATGAAGCCAGGCAGACAGCTACGCGTTTGGGGATCGCATGACAATCGAGTGTGTTGATACTTCTGTGGCGGGCACTATCCGTGATAGAGATTCATCTGGGGTCCCCGGCCTCGTCCTTGTGGGAGTTTCCGGTGCGGGAAAGACAGCGGTTGGCCACGCCATTGCTTCGCTGACCGGAATGCACCTGGTTGAAACTGACGACCTTGTTGAATGCCAGAGCGGCAAAAGCGTTGCACAACTGATCATCGAAGGCACAGGGGATGTGGAGCAGGTGCGAGCAGAATGTGCGCTTCGGGCGCTCGGTAGCGCAGGTACAATCGTCACAGTTGGTGCCTCGCAAATTGAGAACGAGGCCGTGGCCAGGCAGCTTCAACGCTTAAACGATCAGGGGGTCACAATCGTTGAGCTCTATGCCGACGTGAGTGAAGTGGCTCGACGCGAGGGACTGAATAAACCGCGTTCGGTTGGCCTGGGTGCACCACGGGCAATGCTCAGGCTGATGATTGCAAACCTGCATGAAAAATACTCAGAGATCGCTAATGTGTTAGTTGATACACGCGGTAAAACCGTCGATGAGGTTAGTAGAACCGTTATCGAACAGTGTAAAATCGCGTTGATTCCTTGAAAAACCAAAGTGAGGTATATCTGTGGCAACGACGAATGATCTGAAGAACGGCACAGTCATGGTCATCGACGGCCAGCTGTGGCAGGTCGTTGAATTCCAGCACGTCAAGCCGGGTAAGGGCCCCGCATTCGTGCGCACCAAGATCAAGAACGTGATGAGTGGCAAGATCGTCGACAAGACCTTCAACGCCGGTCTCAAGATCGAAACCGCAACCGTTGACCGTCGCGACATGACGTACCTGTACCAGGACGGCACCGACTATGTTTTCATGGACGAAAAGACCTACGAGCAGATCAACGTTCCCGAAGAGATCGTCGGCGATGCCCGTAACTTCATGATCGACAACCAGTCCGTCATAGTTTCCCAGCACGATGGCACTGTCCTGTTCGTTGAACTCCCGGCTACTGTTGTCCTGACCATCACGCACACCGAACCCGGTCTGCAGGGCGACCGTTCCTCGGCAGGCACCAAGCCCGCAACGCTTGAAACCGGCTACGAGATCCAGGTCCCGCTCTACATGGAAGAAGGCACTCGCATCAAGGTTGACACCCGCGATGGTTCCTTCTCGGGACGTGTCAACGACTGATGTCCAAGGCATTTCGTTTCACTTCACGAACGAAAGCTCGCAAGCGCGCTGCTGACGTCGTTTTTGAAGCAGATCAGCGAGGCATGGGGCGTAACCCCGACGTCTTGCGCGATCTTTTGCGTCAGCGCAAAGTGATCACGGCAGCAGAAACCCCGCTTCCGGAATATTCGATTCAAGCAATCGAAGGTGTCGCTGATAACCTGCGTCGCATTGATGATTTGATCGAAAAGCACGCGAACGTAGCGGGCCTTGATCGAATCGCCGGTGTTGACCTGGCGGTTATGCGCGTTGGCGTGTGGGAAATGCTGGACAACGACGATGTTGCGAACATCATCGCGATCGATGAAGCAATTGCAATTGTGAAGTCGATTTCTGGTGATGGGGCTCCGCAGTTCGTCAATGCTGTTCTTGACGCGATTCGACGTGAACTCGAGGCATCCCCGTGGTCGCGTCGTAGTCGTGACAATGACGCTGACGTGTCGGCTCCCGGTGGTGATGCGTCCAGCCTGGCAGGCTCAGATGAGGCTAGCTCCCCTCAGACGCAAGATTTGAGTGTCGATGAGCTTGAAGAGCTTGACGAGTTGCTCGACGAATACTGAGCAGGTTGGCTTGTAGTGGCGGATCGTAGCAAAAGCTATGGTCCGCCACTTGCTTTCTGTACTTATTAACCTTGATGAAAAGTGTTAATGTGACAGCGATATTTGTTGAGTGTTAACGACTGTCAAAGATGAGGAGTCGTCGCTATGCCCATGAAGGGGATTAACCGACTGACACTACGTGAGCAGGTGTGGACGACGCTGCGCTCGGAGATCCTTGAGGGCAACTTGCCAGCTGGTTCACGTCTGGGTGAGGTCGATCTTGCCGAACAACTGAACGTGAGTCGTGGCACCGTTCGCGAGGCGCTGCGTAAGCTCCAGCAGTCTGGTCTTGTCGAAGGTGAAGACCGCATTGGTTTGCGCGTCGCTCAATTTACTCCCAAGCAACTTCGTGAGCTCTTTGCTGTACGCGCAGCTCTAGAGGGACTGGCGGCGTCGACGATCGTAACCCGTGGGCGAGGAAGCGAAGTCGCTGATCTCCTTGAAAAGAATCTCCCTGCGGGGGCGGACGGTAAGAGTGCCGTGGAAGTTCTGGATGAAGACCTTGGTTTCCATCAGATTCTGTGTCACGAATCCGGCAATGAAGTGCTGTTGGAGATGTGGAACGACTTGCAGGACCGGATGCGCGTTGCAATCATGTCCGACGCATCTGCGCAACGCGCTGAGCTGATGAGCGGTGTTTATCATCAGCCGATCGTTGACGCCCTTCGCGCGGGAGACCCCGAAGCTGCACGCGAGACTCTGAATGAGCACATGCGCTATGCGGGTGAGGTTTGGGCAGTGAACAGGGAAAAACAAGAGTCGCGAGTCGACGAAGCCTAGTTCAATCGCATTCTTTTCAAGGGCGACACGTCTCCTTAAAAATCGGTAAGGCACGCCCTGAGATTTACGTTGTTGACTGCGACATCGCGAAGTCCTGCCAGACCACGGCATTCTCGAAGGCTCTGCCCAACCAGCACGTGAACGTTGGTATTGCCGAACAGAACGGTGCCGGTCTCGCAGCAGGTCTGGCAACCTAAGGCCCGATGTTCCTGCGCTTCACCCGCGACGCAGTGCCGTCAATCTACGGTGAAGATGAGGAATTCGAGATCGGCAAACATCGGTGATAATCAGCACGCCGTCACCTAGACAGATCCGCGGGGTTGAGCACTACACTTGTAGGTGAAGCGTTCCTTTAAATTCCGTCCTGTGAGGCGGGGAAGGAGATTCACTGATGGGATCAGTGCACCCACACGCAGAGCGGGGCAGCTCTGCACGGCAGGTTTTAGATGCCGATGACATTGCCCGTTCACTCACGCGAATCGCGTTTGAGATTATTGAAAGAAATGGCGAAGAGCAGACGCTGGTCGTCGCGGGAATCCCGACTCGTGGCGCGACCCTTTCCAAGCGCTTAGTCGAAAAGATCAACGAGGTCGGTGGCAGGCGCGCGCAACTTGCCATCATCGACACGACAATGTTCCGGGATGACCTTTCCTCTCACCCCCTTCGCGAGCCTAAGGAATCATTTGTGCCGGCCGATGGCATCGACGGACGTACCGTCATTCTGGTCGACGATGTGCTGTACACGGGACGCACCATCAAGGCTGCTCTCGATGCGCTGACATCGATCGGCCGTCCGAAGGCAGTCCAACTCGCAGTTCTCGTTGACCGAGGCCACCGTGAACTGCCTATTCGCCCCGACTACGTGGGCAAGAATCTCCCCACCGCTCGTGATGAGTCAGTGTCTATTTGGCTGAATGAAACTGATGGCGAAGACTGCGTTCTGATTGAGAGGAACAACTGATGTCCTTGAACCACCTCATTTCCATTCGTGACCTCGAATATCGCGATGCCCTCTTGCTTCTCGACACGGCTGAACAGATGGCGGCAACACAGTCACGTCGAGTGAAGAAACTACCAACACTTCACGGTCGCACTGTTGTCAATCTGTTCTTCGAGGATTCAACCCGTACACGTCTGTCGTTTGAGGCTGCTGCAAAGCGCCTCTCGGCAGACGTTATTAATTTCTCCGCTAAAGGATCGTCGGTCTCCAAAGGCGAATCGCTCAAAGACACGGCTCTCACTCTCCAAGCCATGGGTGCCGACGCGGTGGTTGTCCGCCACTCTTCTTCCGGAGCGGCTCACCGCCTTGCACACGCTGGTTGGATGAACCTGCCAGTGCTGAACGCGGGCGATGGTACTCACCAGCACCCGACTCAGGCGCTCCTTGATGCCATGACCCTGCGTCGCCACTACAAACGCAACCCCTCAGACCCCGACGTTGAACCGCTGGCACCGGGCACCGATCTCAAAGGCGCGCGCGTCGTAATCGTCGGCGATGTTCTCCACTCGCGAGTTGCGAGGTCCAACGTTGATCTTCTGACTCTGCTGGGCGCCCACGTCACGTTGGTCGCGCCTCCTACGTTGCTTCCCGTGGGCGTTGAAAACTGGACCTGCGATATCGAATACGACTTCGATAAGGCTCTCGCCACTGACCTCGACGCCGTGATGATGCTACGCGTCCAGCGCGAGCGCATGAGCACTGCCGGTGGCGGATTCTTCCCGTCACCGGGCGAATATCACACCGCATACGGCCTCGATAATCAGCGTTTCAACGCTCTCAACCCCGAATGCATCGTGATGCACCCCGGCCCGATGAACCGAGGCCTTGAAATGAGCGCGGAGGCAGCTGACTCAAAGCGCTCCGTTGTCGTCGAACAAGTTTCCAATGGCGTCAGCGTTCGTATGGCTGCCCTTTACCTGCTTCTTGCCGCGGAAGGAAACAATAATGACTGAAAACACCTCGAAAACTTGGTTCATTTCCGGCGCATCGATTCTGGGAGAGCAATCCAGTGACATCCTGGTCCGTGACGGCGTCATTGTTGCTATCGGTGACGAAGCAAAGGACGGTGCCACCAATGCCCGGCATATTGATGCCGACGGTCTGATCGCGCTTCCCGGCCTCGTCGATATGCACACGCACCTGCGTGAACCCGGGCGCGAAGACGCTGAAACAATCGAAACCGGCACGCGCGCTGCGGCGGTGGGTGGCTACACAGCCGTTCACGCGATGGCGAATACGACCCCGGTTGCCGATAGTGCATCGGTTGTCGATCAGGTGTGGCAAATCGGTCACGACCTGGGATGGGTGGATGTTCGCCCGGTCGGTGCCGTGACTCAAGGCCTCGCTGGCAAACACCTGTCGTCGATGGGTGCGATGGCACATTCCCGCTCTCAGGTGCGCGTCTTTTCTGATGATGGCAAGTGCGTGTCGGATCCGGTTCTCATGCGTCGTGCCCTCGAATATGTGAAGACCTTCGGTGGTGTCGTTGCTCAACACTCGCAGGATCCGGAGTTGACTGATGGTGCGCAGATGAATGAATCGCCACTGTCTGGCGAACTTGGTTTGGCCGGTTGGCCTCCCGTCGCTGAAGAGGCGATCATCGCCCGTGACATTTTGCTGGCAAAGCACGTCGGTTCGCGCCTCCACGTGTGCCACCTTTCGACTGCTGGATCGGTAGATCTGATCCGCTGGGGCAAACGCATGGGCGTTGACGTGACGGCAGAAGTAACTCCGCACCACCTGCTCCTCACTGAGGAAATGGCCGCGACTTACGATCCGCTCTACAAGGTCAACCCGCCACTTCGCACTCGCGAAGACGTGGAGGCAGTCCGCGAGGGCCTCGCCGATGGCACGATCGACGTTGTGGGAACCGACCATGCTCCACATCCGCTGGAAGACAAGGACTGTGAGTGGCAGGCGGGCGCGTTCGGCATGACCGGCCTGGAAACTGCATTGCCGATCCTGATCGAAACGATGGTGAACACCGGCTGCATGACGTGGGCCGACATTGCTCGCGTGATGTCGACAACGCCTGCGCAGATCGGCAAGGTTGCCACTCAAGGACAGGGTCTTGTGGTGGGCGCTCTGGCCAATATCACGCTGGTTGATCCGAGCGTGCGCCGGAAAGTGGATCCCGCCCAGCAGTTCACGCGCTCAACCAATTCGCCGTACCGCGGGATGGAGTTGCCCGGCCAGGTTCTGTACACGCTGTACGCCGGTGAGGCAACCGTGCTGGGTGGAATGCCGATTGAAAAGGCGGACCGGCAATGATCCAATCAGAACTCGCACTGCTCGTCCTTGAAGATGGCACGGTATTCCCCGGATGCGCCTGGGGCAAACGCGGTCGCACACTGGGTGAGATTGTCTTTTCCACAGGCATGACCGGATATCAAGAGACGCTCACAGATCCTTCATATCACCGCCAGATCGTTGTGATGACGGCACCTCACATCGGTAATACCGGTGTTAACGATGAAGATCCTGAGTCCAAGCAGATCTGGGTTGCCGGCTTCGTTGTGCGTGAGCCTGCACGTCGAGCATCAAACTGGCGATCGAAGCGCACCCTTGATGAAGAGCTCATTGAGCAGGGGATCGTGGGAATTAGTGGTGTTGATACTCGCGCTATCACACGCCACATTCGCTCCCACGGCGCGATGCGCGCTGGAATCTTCTCCGGTGGTGCACTTCCCGCAGGCGCTGAGCACCTGAATAACCAGGTGCGCGATGCTCTGGTACGTATTGTCGTTGATCAACCGATGATGGCCGGCGCAGCCTTAGCATCCGAGGTCTCGACAAAAGACACCTACGTTATTAAAAGCGAAGGCGAACCGGTATGTCGTGTGGTGGCCGTGGATTTGGGCATCAAATCGCGCACACCGGAGCAGCTTGCGCAAAGAGGGGTCGAGGTTCATGTTGTGCCCAACACCGTGAGCTTCGCGGATATTCAGGCTCTGAACCCCGATGGAGTTTTCTTCTCGAATGGGCCGGGTGACCCCGCGTCTGCTGACCTGGAGATTGAGCTATTACGTGCAGTCCTAGATGCTGGGCTCCCGTACTTCGGCATTTGCTTCGGACACCAGCTGTTCGGTCGCGCTCTGGGGTATGGAACCTACAAGCTCGAATTCGGCCATCGCGGTGTCAACCAGCCGGTGAAGGATCTGGAGACCGGTCGCGTTGAAATCACCGCCCACAACCACGGTTTCGCAGTGGATGCCCCCGTTGGGGCTCCCTCGGTCGCACCGTTCGACGATGGCCGCTATGGAAAGGTCGAAGTCAGCCACATTGGTCTAAACGATGGGGTTGTGGAAGGCCTACGGGCATGTGATATCCCCGCTTTCTCGGTTCAATACCACCCCGAAGCGGCAGCTGGTCCTCACGATGGTGAGCACCTCTTTGATCGTTTTGTATCCATGATTCTGGCTTCGAAGGAGGCGAACTGATGCCTAAGCGCCAAGATTTGCAGTCCGTCCTTGTTATCGGGTCCGGTCCGATCGTTATCGGTCAAGCATGCGAATTCGACTATTCGGGTACGCAAGCATGCCGTGTTCTCAAAGAAGAAGGCCTGCGCGTTATCCTCGTGAACTCCAACCCGGCCACGATTATGACCGACCCGGAGATTGCCGACGCCACGTACGTTGAACCGATTACCCCCGAAGTCGTTGCGTCGATTATCGAAAAGGAACGGCCGGACGCTCTGCTTCCGACGCTGGGTGGTCAAACTGCACTGAACACTGCAGTTGCGCTGAACGAAGCGGGCATTCTCGAAAAGTACAACGTTGAGCTGATCGGCGCGTCCATCGAGGCGATTAACGCGGGCGAAGACCGTGAGGTCTTCAAGGAGATCGTTGAGACGTGTGGCGCCGAAGTCGCACGTTCCTATATCGCTCACACGATGGAAGAATGCCACGAAGCGGCAGCTCAACTCGGCTACCCGCTGGTTGTACGTCCCTCGTTCACGATGGGAGGTTTAGGTTCAGGCTTCGCCTATACCCCCGAAGATCTCGAACGCATCGCAGGCCAGGGACTCGCGGCGTCGATCACCACCGAGGTTTTGCTCGAAGAATCCATCCTCGGGTGGAAGGAATACGAGCTCGAGCTCATGCGAGACAAGGCGGATAACGTCGTTGTCGTCTGTTCGATCGAAAACATTGACCCGGTGGGTGTTCACACGGGTGACTCGGTGACCGTTGCACCCGCATTGACGCTCACTGACCGCGAGTTGCAGCGCCTGCGCGATATCGGCATTGCAGTGATCCGTAAGGTCGGTGTTGATACCGGTGGCTGTAATATTCAGTTTGCTCTGGATCCGAAGACCGGTCGCATCATCGTCATCGAAATGAACCCGCGTGTATCGCGTTCATCTGCGCTGGCATCCAAGGCGACGGGCTTCCCGATTGCGAAGATCGCAGCGCGCCTCGCCACCGGTTATACGCTCGACGAAATCCCGAACGACATCACGGGCTCCACGCCTGCGTCTTTCGAGCCCACGCTGGACTACGTCGTGGTGAAGGTTCCGCGATTCACCTTCGAAAAGTTCCCGGAAGCTGACCCCACGCTGTCGACCTCAATGAAAGCAGTCGGCGAGGCTATGGCAATCGGGCGCAACTTCACGGAGGCGTTTCAAAAAGCGTTGCGCTCCATCGACAAGTTGGGAGTTCAATTCTCGTGGGCGCGGCCTCGTCCCACCGCAGAAGAGACAAAAGCGCTTGTCGCTCAGGCTGCACGAGGCACTGAACAGCGCTTTGTGCAGGTCATGGACGCAATCCGTGGAGGTGCGACGCTCGACGAGCTCTTCGAGTCAACGAAGATCGACCCCTGGTTCCTTGACCAGTTCTACTTGCTTGACGAGATTGCTCGTGAAATCGCAGAAGCTCCCGCGCTCAACCGCGAGGTACTGAGTCTTGCGAAACGTCACGGCTTCTCTGACCGTCAGATTGGTGATATTCGAGGCCTGTCGGAGACGAGCGTGCGAGAAGTACGAGGTGCTTTCGAGATTCACCCCGTCTTCAAGACGGTGGATACATGCTCGGCAGAGTTTGCGGCGAAGACTCCGTACCACTACTCGAGCTACGACTTCGAGAACGAGGTTGCGCCCCGCGAGCGCGAAGCAGTCATCATTCTGGGTGCTGGGCCGAATCGTATCGGTCAGGGCATTGAGTTCGATTATTCGTGCGTGCACGCAGCGATGAGCCTGCGCGAGCGCTACGACACGATCATGGTGAACTGCAACCCAGAAACCGTGTCGACTGACTACGACATTTCGGATCGCCTCTATTTTGAGCCCCTGACGCTTGAGGATGTGCTCGAGATCTACCGGACAGAAAGCGCGGCCGGTCCACTCAAGGGTGTCATTGTTCAGTTGGGTGGTCAGACTCCGCTGTCGCTTGCGCGTGATCTTGAGGCTGCGGGTGTGCCGATTCTTGGCACGTCGCCGTCGTCGATCGATGTGGCTGAAGACCGTGAAGAGTTCGCTAAGGTGCTGGCGATTGCCGGTTGCCCGGCTCCGGCGCACGATACGGCTCATATGGTCTCGCAGGTTCGCGAGGTTGCTGAGCGCGTTGGATATCCGGTGCTTCTGCGCCCCAGCTTCGTCTTGGGCGGTCGTGGCATGGAAATCGTGAACGACGAGGCCGCGCTCGATCGCTATCTCGATAGGCCGGATATTGGCGCGCTGTTCTCACGCGGTCCACTGTTGATTGACCGTTTCTTGGATGCGGCGATCGAAATTGACGTGGACGCGCTGTATGACGGTAATGAATTGTTTATGGGCGCCATTATGGAGCACATTGAAGAGGCCGGTATTCACTCCGGTGACTCGGCGTGCGTGTTGCCGCCGATGACTCTGTCGTCCAGCCAGCTTCATCGGATTGCTGCATCGACCGAAGCGATTGCACGTGAGGTGGGGGTGCGTGGTCTGATCAATATCCAGTTCGCCCTCTTGTCCGATGTCCTGTACGTGATTGAGGCGAATCCTCGTGCTTCTCGTACGGTGCCGTTTGCTTCGAAGGCGACGGGCGTACCTTTGGCGAAGGCAGCATCTTTGATCCAGGTGGGCGACTCGATCGCATCGTTGCGTGAACGTGGCATTCTTCCGATTACGGATGCGCGCGAGATCCGTGATGGTGCCTCGATTGCAGTGAAGCAGGTTGTTCTGCCATTCAAGCGCTTCCGTACAGCGGAGGGATTGGTCGTGGATACGATCCTCGGGCCTGAGATGCGCTCGACGGGCGAGGTCATGGGTATCGATCACAACTTCCCGACGGCATTCGCGAAGTCGCAATCCGGTGCGATCGGAAAACTGCCGACCGAAGGTACGGTCTTCATTTCGATTGCGGATACGGACAAGCGTGCGATCGTGTTCCCTGCTGCTCGTATGCGGGACCTTGGTTTTACGATTTGGGCGACAACGGGTACAGCTTCGGTGTTGCGCCGAAACGGGATCGAGGCCCAGGCTGTTCGCAAGCGCTCTGAGGGACGAGGCAATGAAGGTGAGCCCACCATCGTTGACCTAATCAACGATGGGATGATCGACATCGTTGTGAATACTCCGCAGAAGAGCGATAACCGCCACGACGGCTATCAGATTCGTACCGCTGCAATGACCCACGACAAAACGATTGTGACGACGCTCCAGGCGTTTAACGCGCTTGTTCAAGCGATTGAGGTGCGTACTCACGGTGCGTATCATGTGCGATCGTTGCAGGAATGGGATGCGCTTCGAAAGGAGAATGAACGATGATCATGCGAGGTTTCGGTGATCGTCTTGCCGACGCAATGGCTGAGCATGGGCCCGTGTGCGTTGGGATTGACCCGCACCCCGGTCTGCTTGACCAGTGGGGCTTAGATCATTCGATTGACGGGTTGCGTAGGTTTTCTCTGGGCGTTGTTGAAGCGTTGGGAGGCAGAGTCGGTGCATTCAAACCGCAGTCAGCCTTCTTCGAACGTTTTGGATCACACGGCGTCGGCGTATTGGAAGAAGTCATTGACGCCTGTCGAAATGCGGGTTCCTTGTGCATCGTGGACGCTAAACGTGGTGACATTGGTTCAACTATGAACGGTTACGCTGATGCGTATCTGGCTGATGGCTCTCCGCTGGCTGGCGATGCTGTGACTCTTTCACCGTATTTGGGTGTTGGCTCGCTTACCCCGGCGCTTGAAATGGCAAAAGAGACAGGCAGGGGAGTGTTCGTTCTTGCTCTGACATCGAACCCCCGGGGCGCTTCGGTTCAACACTGTGTGAACTCCGAGGGGCAATCGGTTGCTGGGGGAGTCGTTCAAGCACTGTCCGATTTCAATGCGACGTTCGAATTTGAGCATATGGGTCCTGCAGGAATTGTTGTGGGCGCGACCGTTGGGGATGCTCCGCATCGCCTGGGCATTTCTTTTGATGCCTTCAATGGCCCAATTCTTGCCCCCGGGGTGGGAGCTCAAGGTGCCGGACCGAAGGAACTGGGCGAGGTGTTCGGCCATGCAACTTCGAATGTGCTCGCGTCGTCATCTCGAGCGATTTTGGCCAAAGGCCCCGATGCTCTGGGTCTTCAACAGGCATACGCTCAAGCGGTCGCCGAATTAGCTGACTGAATATTGCTTCCCACTTTCTTCACACAAAAGCCCTGTTAAGACGATAAAATCGCCTGTAACAGTCACAATCTGTGAAGGAGTGGGAAGCAATGGCGCTACCTCATCTGACACCTGAACAACGTGCTCAGGCTCTAGAAAAAGCAACCGCAGCGCGTCGCTCGCGCGCGGATATCAAAGCGCGTCTGAAGAATCGCGAAATTACGCTTTCAGAGGTTCTCAACCTTGCCGAAAAAGACGAGTCAATCGCGAAGATGCGTGTTGTCTCTCTGCTTGAGTCAATGCCACGCGTTGGAGTCACAACGGCTGCGGCATTGATGGAAGAGTATGGTATTGCTCAATCACGTCGTGTCAGGGGCCTTGGGCACGTTCAAGCCCAGGCTTTAATCGAGCGATTCGGCTAATAGCAGGTAAAGGTGGCACGATTGTCAGCATGGATAAACCACGACTGACTGTGCTTGCCGGTCCCACTGCTGTAGGTAAGGGGACCGTCGTTCAAGCTCTTCGTGAACGTCACCCGGAACTGGTTGTTTCCGTCTCTGCGACGACTCGTTCGCCCAGGCCGGCTGAAGTTGATGGCGTTCATTATCTGTTCAAGACAGATGAAGAATTTGACGCGCTTGTCGAATCGGGAATGATGCTCGAATGGGCGACAGTCCACGGTGTTCACCGCTACGGCACACCTGCGCCACCTGTCGACGAGGCCTTGAAAGCGGGTAAACCTGTCCTGCTCGAGATTGACCTTGATGGTGCCCGTCAGGTGATGAAAACGCGTCCCGATGCGCTCTTCGTTTTTCTTGCACCTCCGTCGTGGGATGAGCTTGTGAGGCGCCTCGTCGGTCGCGGAACCGAAGACGAGGAGGAACGCGCGCGTCGTCTTCAAACTGCCAAGGTAGAGATGGCTGCAGAGACGGAATTCAACGTAACTGTGACGAATGACGACCTCGACGACACCGTTACTGAGCTGGCTCACCTTATGGGGCTGGAGTAAACTAGCCCCCAGTGTGGCCAGATGGCCACGTTTGAATCCAGGAGGACCGCATGGCCGGAATCGTCGCACAGCCCCAAGGCATCACGTCGCCACCGATCGATGATCTGCTTGAGCACGTCGATTCGAAATACGCTCTCGTGATCGTTGCCGCTCGTCGCGCACGTCAGATCAACTCCTACAACCTTCAGCTTGAACAGAACATGATTCAGTTCGTTGGACCCGTTGTCGATGTTGAACCCGACGAGAAGCCTCTGGGTATCGCACTTCGTGAGATCAATGATGGCATGATCTCGGTCGAAACCGAGCAGAAAGCCTGACGCGTATGCGCCCCACGGTGATCGTCGGGGTCAGCGCTGGAATCGCCGCCTACAAGGCGGCGATTCTTGTACGTGAGCTGATTCGCGCTCGATGCGATGTTCGTGTTGTTCCAACACCTGCCTCTTTAGAGTTTGTTGGAAAAGCAACGTGGGAAGGCCTGACTGGTCACCCGGTTCACACCGGGCTCACCGATCACCCAGGCTCTGACCACGTGGAGCTTGCTCGTATCGCTGATTTGATTGTTGTCGCGCCTGCTACAGCGGACGTGATGGCACGCATTCGCGCCGGCTTTGCGAATGATCTTTTGACGACCACCGTATTGGCATCTCGTTGCCCGGTTGTTCTAAGCCCGGCAATGCATACGGCAATGTGGGATAACGCTGCCACTCAAGATAACGTTGCCGTTCTACGCCAGCGTGGAATAACCATCATCGACCCCGCGTCCGGTGCGCTTGGATCCGGAGATCATGGAGTTGGTAGGCTCCCCGAACCTGAAGAAATTGCTCGTGTGTGCCTCGATACTCTCGCGTCAGCGCCGACTTCGTTCTCTTCCAACGAACAGGTGCTTTTCGGACGACATATTGTCGTGACCGCAGGCGGAACTCAAGAACCACTGGATCCGGTGCGTTTCATTGGCAACCGTTCGTCGGGACGCCAAGGCATCGAGATTGCTCGATCATCAGCTCGAATGGGCGCGACAGTACACCTGATCGCATCGAACGTTGAAAAGTCACTGCTGGACAATCTTGAACCTTCGATTAACGTTTCCTTCGCACCCACGGCCCACGATGTTGAACTCGCGGTTCAGGCTCAGTGTGATGGCGCAGACGCGCTGGTGATGTGCGCGGCAATCGCCGATTTTCGTCCCACCAGCGTTGCTGATGCGAAGATCAAGAAGACGGATGATTCTTCAAACGTTCCCACCATTGAATTGGAACGTACGACGGATATTCTTGCCACCGTCGCCCACAGTGATTCAAGGCCCCCGGTGGTCGTCGGATTTGCCGCTGAAACAGGTCAGGCCGACACCGTGCTTGCCTATGGCAAAGAGAAGGCACGTCGTAAGGGCGCTGACTTCCTCGCGATTAACCGCGTGGGTGATGGATTCGGTTTTGGTGACGTCGACACCCACGTCACGATCGTCGACTCGAAAGGCGAGCTTGTCGGTGAAGTCTCTGGCTCGAAAGCTCGCGTTGCGGACTTTCTGACCACAACAATCGCTCAGAGACTCGCTACTATTGGTGAGTGACTTCTAATCGACAGCTCTTTACGTCAGAATCCGTGACCGAAGGCCATCCGGATAAGGTCTGTGACCGAATTTCGGATTCAATCCTTGATGCTCTTTTGGAAAAAGACCCGCATTCTCGTGTCGCGGTCGAGACGATGGTGACCACGGGACTCGTGCATGTTGCCGGTGAGGTAACAACCGAGGCCTACGTTGAGATTCCTCAGATTGTTCGTGATGAGATTCTGAAAATTGGCTACAACTCTTCACGAGTGGGCTTTGACGGTGCATCGTGTGGCGTATCGATTTCAATTGGACAGCAAAGCCCTGATATTGCCGGGGGAGTAAACCACGCGCTTGAAGAGCGTGAAGGTAGCGCAAGCGATGCCCGGGATAGCCAGGGCGCTGGCGACCAGGGAATCATGTTTGGTTATGCCTGCGCTGATACACCCGATCTTATGCCTGCTCCAATTTGGCTGGCGCACAAGCTGTCGAAGCGCCTGGCTGACGTCCGCCATGACGAAATTGCGACAGGTCTGCGTCCCGATGGGAAGACTCAAGTCACATTGGCGTACGAGGACGGCAAGCCGGTTGGTATTGATTCGGTTCTCGTGTCCACTCAGCACGATGAGGCTCTGAACCAGTTAGATTTGCGCGACCTGATTGTGGCACACGTGATTGACCCGGTTCTTCGCGACGCCGGTCTCGATCTCGACACAGCCGATATGAAGATCCTCGTCAATCCCTCCGGACGCTTCGTCATCGGTGGCCCCGCTGGCGATGCAGGCGTAACCGGGCGAAAGATTATCGTGGACACCTACGGTGGTATGGCACGTCACGGCGGTGGAGCGTTCTCCGGTAAAGACCCATCGAAGGTTGACCGTAGCGCCACGTATGCTGCGCGCTGGGTGGCGAAGAATGTTGTTGCAGCCGGCCTCGCTTCCAAGTGCGAGATTCAGCTTGCCTACGCGATTGGCCGCGCTCATCCTGTCGGTCTCTACGTTGAAACATTTGGTACCGGCAATGCGAGTGGCCAGCAGATTGCACGCGCCATCGAGACTGTTTTTGACTTGCGCCCGGCCGGCATGATCGCTGACTTGGATCTGCTGCGTCCGATTTACGCTGCCACGTCTTCCTACGGCCATTTTGGTCGTCCAGGCTTCCCCTGGGAAGAAACGAACCGAGTCGACGAATTGTTGAGTGTGATCTGATGACCGCTACCTCTGCTCTGATTGACGAGGCCGCCTCCACCGATTCGTCATTTGACTTGAAATGGCGGCGACGAACAACAGTAGAAATGATCATTTCTGGGCTGATTGGGCTTTACGCTTCTTTCGTCCTTTCGATTGAAGCATGGCAGTTAGCTGCCGATTCAGCGAAGACATTCGCTTGTGATGTCTCGTCGGTCCTGTCATGTTCCACGGTGGCGCAGACGCCTCAAGCTCGTATCTTCGGTTTCCCGAACGCATTCCTAGGAATCTTTTTCGAAGCGGTTGTTCTTGCCATTTCGGTCGCTTTGTTGAACGGAGTGAAGTTTGCCCGCTGGTATATGGCGTGTGCAAATATGCTGTACACAATCGCATTGTTCTTCGCGTACTGGCTCTTCAGCCAGTCCTATTTCGTGATCCACGTGCTTTGCCCGTGGTGTTTGGCGATCACCGTGACAACAACCCTTGTCTTTGCGGGCTTGACACGGATTAATATCCGCGAAGGCGTTCTTCCGGCGCCTGCGTGGTTGAAACGCAGTGTGACCTTGGGTTATGACTGGTCGTTCTGGGGATTGTTGCTGTTCATCCTGATCGCGATGGTCGTAGCCAGGTACGGGGTAGCTCTGCTCGGCTAACCGATGTGCAGTTCAATTCCTCCATGGCTCATGGTGCAATAGAGCCATGGATATTCAAGGTAACAGTGGCGTTCTTTTTGGCCTAGAGCGGGTCGCCACCGCGCAGGCTATTGCCAGCGTGTGCGTGGATGTTGATGTCCCACACCTTGATCGCCCGCTGGACTATGCAATCGGACAAGAGCTCGCCGATGCTGTTGTTCCAGGCGTTGCCGTAAAGGTTCATCTTGCCGGAAGAAGCGTTACAGGTTGGGTTCTCAGCGTCAGAACCGAGGTCCCCGAACATCGTTTAAGTCCGATCGATAGAGTTATCTCGCCCCTGCCCGTCCTTTCGCCTTCGATTGCGAAAGTGGCTCGGAAGATCGCAGACCGCCAGGTAGCAACGCTCTCACAAGCACTCTCGCTTGCGCTTCCACAGCGTCATGTGGGTGCCGAAAAATCATTCTTAGCACAGGACGAAAGCCAACAGCTTGAGTGGAATGTAGACACTGATACAGATGGGGGAGCCTGGCACGACAATCCCGTGGGATGTACGCTTCTTGCTCACCTATCTCACGCTAATCCAGTCCGCAGCGTCTGGACAGCTTTGGGTCCAACGCGTGATGAGCGCCTTGTGGACTGTATTCAGGCCAACGCCGTCGCACACCGTGGAGCCATCATCGTCGCGCCCACACACTGGCAGGCATCGCAGCTGTATAGGCTGATCCAGACCCGCCTCGGGGTTCCAGCTGCACTGATGACAACGCAGACATCAGCGGAAGACCGATATCTGATACACCTCCAAGCGATGGCAGGTGAACTTGGCATCGTCGTCGGTACTCGTTCAAGTATCTGGACGCCGTTGAAGAATCTCGGTCTCATTGTCATTTGGGATGACAGCGATGATCGTCTTGTCGAACAGCGAGCACCGCGTGCGGATGCGCTTGACATCGCAATGGCACGATGCGCCGAAGAACACTGTTCGCTTCTCATCGCCTCTTTCTCGCGTTCTGTTAAAGCACAAGCGCTTGTTGAATCCGGTTGGGCCGTTTCCTTAATGGAAGATGGTCCAAAGAAACGCGCACTTGTCCCAACCGTCCGCGTTGTTGATGATGCTTACATCGAGAGGGAAGGCCCCAGTGGAGCAATGCGCATTCCCTCAGCTGCCCTCGCCACTATCCGCACGGGACTTGCCACCGGCCCAGTGTTAGTTCAGGTCGCTCATGCTGGATATGTTCCTGTCGTTTCATGCTCCCAATGCAGGAGTGTTGCGCGTTGCCATCATTGTCACGGGCCACTGGAGAAATCAGACCAGGACACCATTTCGTGTTCATGGTGTCACCGACCCACGTCGGGATGGCAGTGCCCAACGTGCGCAGGAACGCGGTTACGACACGCACGCATCGGCTCTGAACGAACGGGAGAAGAGCTCGCCCGCGCAATGCCGACGGCGTCAGTCTTGGTTTCATCATCAAGCAATGCCTTGACCCGCACGATCAGTCATAAACCACAGCTTGTCGTCGCAACCCCCGGTAGTGAACCGCTGGCTGAAGGTGGGTATCACGCTGTGGTGATCTTGGATGCCCAAGCGATTGCTGGTCGACCAGAACTCTGGGCACCTCAAGAAGCAATGCGCCGGTGGTTCAACGCGTTGGTACTCGCTCGCCCCGAGGCAAGTGCCCTCATTTGTGGTGGCATCACGCCTTCCATGGCACAGGCTCTTATCCGCTATAACCCTGTTTCATTTGCTCACGATCTGCTTGAAGACCGCAAAGCCAACGGATTCTTCCCTGCAAAAACCGTGATCGCGATCGACGGACAACGCAAAGACTCTCTCGGAGTCGCCGAGTCCTCCGGCGGCGAACTCTTGGGCGAGTACACGTATCAGGCGGTGAAGGAAGGGACGTTACCTATTGTGCGCTCCTTGGTCAGCGTTGAACGTGACCAGCTTCCCGAAGTCTTAGTCAAACTGAAGAAGCTCCTACAATATCGCAGTGCCCACAAGCTCCCTACCGTGAAGATCACGGTCAATCCGCCAGAGCTTTTCTAAAGCGATTCCTTTCGTTCGTTAGACTGATCCTCGTGCGTATTGTTTTCGCTGGAACTCCAGCTCCCGCTATCCCGACGCTTGAGCGTCTTGTCGCATCTACTCATGAGGTCGTCGGTGTCATTACCCGTCCACCTGCCAGAGTGGGTCGTGGGCGCACGCTACACCCCAGTCCAGTTGCGCAGTTCGCACGTGAGCACGGCCTACCTGTGATTGAAGCGTCTTCGTTTAAAGACCCTAAGGTACGCAACCAAGTCGAGTCACTACGCCCCGATCTCGGTGTCGTTGTCGCATACGGTGCACTCATTCCTCAGTCCGTTCTTGACATGCCTACTCATGGGTGGATCAATCTCCACTTCTCGTCTCTTCCGCGGTGGCGCGGTGCTGCTCCCGTGCAATGGGCACTGATCAGCGGGGATACCACTACGGCTTCCAGTGTTTTCCAACTTGAAAAAGGTCTTGATACCGGTCCTGTTTACTCCTCGATTCCGGTCGACATCACGCATGAAACAGCAGGCGAATTACTTGAACGCATGGCAATTCTCGGCGCTCCACAAGTCGTGGATGTTGTTGACTCGATTGCGAATGGAACCGCACACGCTGTGCCTCAAAACGAAGATGACCCGCGGGCAAGCCACGCACGTCAACTGAGCTCCAGCGACGGGTTTGTCGATTTTCGTTCGTCTGCTCAGGCAACTGACCGGCAGATTCTTGGTCTGAGCCCCAACCCGGGCGCGTGGACGCTTCTTCCAGACTCAAAACGATTGAAACTGGCCGCGGTAACAGTCGTAGAGGGCGATGATCTTGAACCCGGTCATATTCGAGTAACGAAGAAGAGCGTTGAAGTCGGCTGCCAGGACGGAATCGTTCGTCTTGGACAGGTAGCTCCGGCAGGTAAAGGCTGGATGGACGCTGCCGCATGGGCTAGGGGAGCCCGGCTTTCAGAAGACACAGTGCTTGGCACGATGGAGGAAAACTGATGGCAACCCGTCGTTACTCCGATGGATATCGCAAGCTTCAGGATGTCGATACGCCTAGGCGCATTGCTTTTGACGTGCTCATGGCAGTTGAAACTGAAGATGCCTTTGCCAACATCGCTCTAACGAAGGCGTTGCGTGATGCACGCTCACATGAGCGCCTGGACTCGCGCGACGCTGCTTTTACCTCCGAACTTGTCAATGGAAGCCTGCGAGCCCAGGGACGTCTCGACTGGGTTTTGGGACGCTATCTGACCAGGCCCATCGATAAGGTCGATACCCCCGTTCGAGTCCTCCTGCGCATGGGAGCCCATCAGCTTCTGAATATGCGCGTTGCCGACCATGCGGCAGTTGCTTCCACCGTTGATCTCGCTCGCCACTACCTGACCGAGGGGCCAACGCGAATGGTGAATGCGGTTTTGCGTTCAATCACGCGTGAAGCTCCTGGAGCAATCGAAGATGCAATCGCCCAGATCAGCGACCCGAACGAACGTCGTTCCATTGAGTTTTCGCATCCGCTCTGGATGGTCGGCGCCTTCGAAGACGCCCTCATTGGGCATGGCTTCGAGGCCAGCGAATTAGATGATCTGCTAGCCGGCGACAACCAGCCCCCGTTGGTGACTCTTGTTGCGCGCCCAGGTCTGATCGAAGCAATCGATCTGGCTGATGAAGCTGAATCAGTGTTGGGAACTCGCGTCGCCCCAGGCGATGTCAGTGATTGCGCGGTTCTTCTCGAACACGGTGATCCGGGTAGTCTCGATTCGATCCGCTCAGGGCGCGCCGGTGTTCAAGATGAAGGATCCCAGCTTGGCGCAATGATCGCGGCTACCGCTCCGACTGAAGGCAAAGACGAGTGCTGGCTCGACCTGTGCGCAGGACCGGGTGGCAAAGCATCGATGCTCGCATCGATCGGCGCTCTTCAAGGAGCCACACTGATTGCAAACGAGGTCCATCCTCACCGTGCTCGCCTCGTAGAACGCGCGTGTCGCCAGCTTGACAACGTTGAGGTCGTCTCATCCGATGGTCGTACCTTCGGTGGAGGCAAGAGCCAGTGGCCTCTCGGAAGCTTCGACCGAGTTGTGATCGATGCTCCCTGCTCAGGCATGGGCTCAATGAGGCGCCGCCCCGAATCACGATGGAGGCGCACGCAAGCAGATGTTGGCGGCCTCGTCGATTTGCAGGCGGAACTGTTGGCACGCGGTCTCGAACTTGTTCGCGAAGGCGGAATCCTGACGTATATCACCTGCTCTCCGCACGTCGACGAAACGCTTGCTCAGGTGGAGAAGCTACTGAAAACTGGTAAGGTAGAGCTTCTCGATACAGTTGCACTTGGCGAAGGACATGCACCGGAGCCTTTAAACGTCCCAGACCCTGCTGGTCGTATCAAGAAATACCCCGGTCGCACCCTCCAACTGTGGGAACACCGTAACGGTACGGATTTGATGTTCATTGCAGCGATGAGAAAGGTCGAAAAGCCCACATCAGCGCGCTAATCGCCACGTATCATAGGGACCATGAAACCAACTATTTCTCCTTCGATTCTTAACTGCGATATCGGCGATCTGCGCGGCGAACTCACGAAAATTTCCGGCGCGGACGTTGCTCACGTTGACGTGATGGACAACCATTTCGTTCCGAACTTGTCGTGGGGCCTGCCCGTCGTCGAGTCCGTCATCGCCTCGAAGATCCTTCCGGTTGATGCCCACCTGATGATCGAAGACCCCGATCGTTGGGCGCCCGCATATGCGGAAGCTGGTTGCCATTCGGTCACGTTCCATGCTGAAGCTGCGGCAGCTCCGCTCCGCCTTGCACGCGAGCTCCACCGCATCGGTTCAAAGGTCGGTCTGGCGCTTCGTCCCGCAACCGATATCGCTCCGTTCGTCGACATCCTGTCGGAGTTCGACATGATCCTCGTGATGACTGTGGAACCTGGCTTTGGCGGTCAGTCGTTTATTGACTCGATGATCCCGAAGATCCGCCGTACCCGCGAAGCGATCAATGCTTCTGGTCTTGAGGTTTCGATCCAAGTTGACGGTGGTGTTTCTCGTCAGACCATCGAATTGGCAGCTGAAGCCGGCGCAGACAACTTTGTTGCCGGTTCTGCGGTGTTCCGTGCAGAAGACGCGTATGCAGAGGTCGCAGCACTTCGCGAGCTCGCATCGCATCACTGCCACTGATTGTTGAGTTTCCAACCGGTGTGTGGTCTTTATTCGTAAGACCACACACCGGTTTTTGTTTCGCGCTTTGGGCGCGTTCGTGGCATGATTGAGGAAGCTCCGGGGTCGGTGAAAGTCCGAGCCGGCGGTGAAAGTCCGCGACCCGCCTGCTATCAGGTGGCTGAATCGGTGTAATTCCGATACCGACGGTGAAAGTCCGGATGGGAGGAGCGCGTCAAGCAGACGGACGTTCTGTGCCGTGTTGCTTGCCTCGCGACGCACCCGGATGCCAGAAAGGCTAGGGTCGTGGCACATCGCAAACGCGCTTCGCGTACGGTGACGCTCATTGCACCTGTCGTCTTCCTGCTCTTCCTACTTGGAATGTGGTGGGTGACCGTATCCTTTTCGGGCATCGAGTCGTGGCGTCTACCGTCACCTGCACAAACGTGGCAGCGTGCATTGACGCTTGCAACAGGGTCGTCGTTCTGGAATAAAACGCTTGTGACGTCGGGGGAGGCGATTGCGGGGTCCGTTCTTGGCGCCCTTGTCGCACTGCCGCTGGCGTATCTCATCTATCGTTCGCCACTTGTCAGTGCTGCGGTCGAACCCTTCCTTGGAGCTACGCAGGCGCTTCCTGCTATTGCTCTCGCACCACTTCTTGTCTTGTGGATCGGCTACGGTTTTTGGTCGATCACTGCACTCTGTGCGCTTCTCGTTTTCTTCCCGATTCTCGTCTCTACGGTGGTGGGTCTACGACATCTCGATTCTGAGATTCTCGAGGCCGCCCAGGTGGATGGAGCGTCGGGCTTAACGATGGTGATTTCGATGGAGCTTCCTCTTGCGGCCCCCGCGGTCCTTGGCGGTGTCCGAAACGGTTTTACTCTTTCGGTGACTGGCGCAGTTGTTGGCGAAATGGTGATGGGTGGCAATGGCTTGGGGCAGGTTCTTACACAGGCACGTTCAAACGTTGATACGGCAGGAATGTTCGTCACGATTGGACTCTTGTGTGTGATGGCAACAGCGATATACATCCTCGTGTATCGCATTGAGCGCTCGCATCGTTACATGATCTCGCAATGAAAGTGGTTCCTCATGTCTGTTCGTCTTCGCGCATCTATCGTGGCTTTCGCCCTATTCGGCGTTACATGTGTGGGAGCATGTGCTCCCGATCCTTCGACCGCTGAGTCTGGTGCGTCGGCGTCACACGCAGTGACCGTTGGTCTCACTTATATTCCGAACGTGCAGTTCTCTCCCGTGTATGTCGCCCATGATGACAGCTTGTATTCGAATGCTGGGGTGGATGTGACGATTCGTCACCACGGTTCCGATGAGGGACTGTTTACGGCCCTCATTTCCGGTGAAGAAGACGTTGTGATTGCTTCGGGTGACGAGGCAATGGTGGCGCGTGATTCCGGGATGGATCTGGTGTCGATTGGTACCTATTACCGTCAGTATCCCGGCGTTGTGATTGTTCCAGCGGATTCTGAGATCCACACTCTGTCGGACCTTAAAGGACACAGCATCGGTATTCCCGGTGAGTATGGGTCGAACTGGTATGCGACCCTCTCGGCTATCTTACAGGGTGGCTTGAGCGAGAAGGATGTCGAGATTGCGTCGATTGGCTACACGCAACGAGCTGCTCTTGCTCAAGGTGAAGTGGATGCTGTCCTCGGTTTTGCGAATAATGACCTGGTTCAGATGCTCCAGTCGGGCATGGATGTCAGGGCCATTAGTTTGGAATCGCAGACGCCTCTTGTCGCGGCGTCGATCATCACGACCCGTCAGTGGGCTGAGGCAAACCCTGAACTTGCGTCAGCGGTTGTCAGCGCAACAACTGCTGGTATTAACTCGGTGATTGATGATCCCGACCATGCCCTTGACGTCACGATGGCGTGGGATGAGACTCTCAGCGACGAGACCTCGAAGTCTAATGCGATGGCAGTGCTTCAGGCGACAATTCCTCTGATGATGAACGCTGGCGGCCCGGCTGTGGCGAGGCAGGATCTTGATCGCTGGGAGATGATGGCAGAGTTCTTGGGCTCTGTGCCGGGTGTCGTCTCTCAGAAGCCCGATGCTTCTTTGGCTGCTACTAACGAGTATGTGAATGAATAAGGCTGTCCGCTAGGCGGATAGGGTTTCATTTGTTGTCCGAGGCGTCGTAAAGTCAGGCCATGGCTACTTTTGAAGATCTCTTTGCCGAACTGTCCGAAAAGGCTCAGACCCGCCCCGAGGGTTCTGGGACTGTTGCTGAACTGGACAAGGGCATCCATGCGATCGGAAAGAAGATCATCGAAGAAGCCGGCGAAGTGTGGATGGCTGCCGAATACGAGACTCTTGACGATCTCGCTCTTGAGATCTCGCAGCTCTTCTACCATGCGCAGGTCATGATGATTGCCAAGGGCCTGACCCTCGACGACATTTACAAGAAACTCTAAGCATTTTCGTTGAAGGATCTCCATGCTTCGCATTGCTGTGCCCAATAAGGGCTCACTGTCTGACCCTGCTGTTCGTCTGCTTTCTGAGGCTGGCTACAACACTCGTCGCCACGGTCGTGAGCTTGTTCTTACCGACACCCTGAATGATGTCGAACTCTTCTTCCTGCGTCCGCGAGACATCGCGGTCTATGTGGGACGAGGCTCCATTCAAGCGGGTATCACCGGTCGCGATCTGCTGCTTGACTCTCAGACTCAAGCAATCGAGCATTTCCCGTTGGGTTTTGCTCGTTCAACGTTCCGTTTTGCAGCTCCTACCGGCACGATTACCTCGATTGAACAGATCAACGGTAAGCGCGTTGCTGCGTCATATGACCATCTGGTGAAGTCATATCTTGATGAGCGTGGTGTGGATGCTGAGGTCGTTCACCTTGATGGGGCAGTGGAGTCCTCGGTGCGCCTGGGTGTTGCTGACCTGATTGCTGACGTCGTCGAAACCGGCTCAACCCTGAAGGCTGCCGGCCTTGAGGTGTTTGGTGAGCCTTTGGCGAAGTCAGAAGCTGTTCTGATCACACGTCCCGATGTCGTTGACGATCCGGCGCTGGCAACGCTGGTCAAGCGCCTCGAAGGTGTTCAGGTTGCTCGCAAGTATGTGATTGTTGACTACAACGTTCGCGAGTCTGCTCTTGATGCGGCGATCGCTATTGCGCCTGGCTTTGACTCTCCGACTGTTTCTCCATTGCAGGATTCTGCGTGGCGAGCGGTTCGCGTGATGGTGGAAGCACACCAAGTGAATCCGATTATGGATCAGCTTCACGAGGCTGGAGCCCGAGGAATTATCGTCACCGAATTGCGTGCCTCTCGTCTCTAGAACAGGGCTTTTGCTCGCGAGCATCAGTAGGCTTATGCCTATGGGAAATGACAGCTCGCGCGATGCTCGGTTGCTTGCCTTATTGAATTGTCTGAGGCATTCTGGACGCCCACTGTCTAAGCGGGAGATTCAGGAACAGGTTCTTCAGTATCAAGGACTGACTCACGATAACTTCGAGGGCCAATTCCAAGACGATAAAGAAACTCTTCACTCCATCGGTATCGCACTGACAATGCGGGGAACGAATCCTGATTTCACTTATGAAATTGATCCGAAAGCTTCGGCTCAGTTCCAAGGAGAGAACGTTCGTTTTGATGCCAGCGAGTCACGGCTCATTTCGATGGCAATCAAAGTGTGGGACGATGACGCGAATACGACGGCACTAAAAAAGCTAGCGCTTTCGATGGATCCGCCTGAAACGTCTTTTTCTCACGTGAATATCGGCCTTGATCACAGCGATGTGATTTGTGCGCTGAGCGAAGCAATCACGCATGGGCGCTTTGTCAGCTTTGACTACACGTCTGAATCGGATTCGTTCCGACGTAGCGTTGCTCCCCGAAAGCTTGTGATGCGCTCGAACTCCATGTACTTATGGGGTTTTGATATGGATAGGTACGCACCGCGTTTGTTCAAGCTGTCGCGGATTGCTTCCGAGATTGAAATTATTGGCGACTCTTTCGACGCACTGGAGCTTCCCGAGATCCCGGCAGATCCCTTCACTCTTCTAGAAATAGAGCCTCTTCTTGCAATTCGCGATGACGCATCGCTTGCGATTCGCGCCTACGTCCAACTGACAGGGCGCCTGATAACAGATGGTTGGTGCGAAGCCGTCGGGCTGCGAGCTTCCCGTCATACGTGGATGACGCGCGTTCTCACCGAAGGTGAAGATGTTGTTGTTCTTGCTCCCCACGATTTGAGGGATGAGATCTATGCCCGAATTGACAGGGCCTCGTCGTGGGGAGTTCAGTGATGGGAGCACGATCTACTGACGCGCTTGTTCGCCTGCTCGCGATTCGTGATTGGCTTGCAACGAATGCATATTTCGAACCGGTGCCACTTGACGATGTGGTCCGCCAGTTTGGTGGAACGCGAGACAAAATGCTTCGTGATTTGAATACCCTCTCAGCAGCTGATGATGACACGTTCGATTTTGACGATCATTTCTGGGTTGATGTTGATCTTCTTAACGACTCAGGTCTTGTTCAGCTGATGTCACATATTGATGCTAATCAGCTACCGGGCCTTACTCCAAGCGAGGCGTTGGCGATTCGTATCGGTCTTGAGTCTCTGTCGAGTGTTCTTTCCCGAGACCTTGTCGAGCGTATTCCCACCGTTCTGGACAAGATTGGTCAGTTGGTTGGGGAGCGTAGCGATGAGCAGATTGTGCTTCATCACCAGGATCAACAGCGTCAGAATGCCTTTGCTTTTCTTGACTGTGCCATCGGGCTTCGCAGACCGGTTGTGTTCACCTATACTTCAGCGAATGGGGCGACCCAGCGTCGTGAAGTGGAACCTCGTGAACTTCATTTGGAAGGAACCGGCTGGATGCTTCTTGGCTGGTGCATGATTCACGATGAGTGGAGAACGTTCGCTGTTGATCGGATGAGCGACCTCGAAATCAATATGTCGCGTAAGAATGCCCGGCGGAAGTCACCCAATAGAATGCGTGGCAACCAACCACTTGAGACACAACAATTGGTTGTTGGCCCCAATGGGCGTTGGGTAGCAGACGAATACCCGCAGGTAGTCAGTCGTCAGGTCAACGATGAATTGACCGAACTGTTGATTCCGATCTGGAGCCGACAGTGGCTTTTGACGTTGCTTATTGATATTTCAGGGTCCCTGGAATCCGCTCCGCAGGACTCGCTCGTGCAAGCGGGTGAAGTTGCGCGTCGGATGAAGTCATCATGGGACGAGGTTCTAGCCAGCGTGGAGACATTGTGAGCCCAAAAAGAAGGCGTCAGGCAAGCAAAGCTTCCGGGGAACCACAGCCTGTTGAGCAACTGAGTCCGGCCCAGCGAATGCAGGCGTTTAAGAAGGATCAGCACATCCAACGATCCATGCGTTACGCATGGTGCGAGACCCTCGGTTTTCAGGCTGATAATTTCCAGATCGAAGCGATGGATGCTCTCGAAGCTGGACAGTCAGTCTTAGTTGCTGCTCCAACCGGTGCTGGTAAGACGGTTGTGGGTGAATTCGCGACGTACCTTGCCCTTCAGAAGGGAAAGAGAAGCTTTTATACAACTCCGATTAAGGCGTTATCTAATCAGAAGTTTTCGGATCTACGCCGTCGCTTCGGTGAAGACAATGTTGGTCTTTTGACCGGTGATACGTCGATCAACTCTCACGCGTCAATCGTTGTGATGACAACTGAGGTTCTTCGGAACATGATTTATGCGGGTGCGGATCTATCGGATCTTGATTCGGTTGTGCTCGACGAGGTGCACTACCTAGCAGATCGCTTCCGTGGCCCCGTGTGGGAAGAAGTGATTATCCATCTTCCCGCTGAGCAAAAGATTGTCGCTCTATCGGCAACCGTTTCGAACGCTGAGGAATTCGGTACGTGGATCGGTCATGTTCGTGGGGGATGCCGGGTTGTTGTTTCCGAGCATCGTCCTGTCCCGCTGTATCAGCACATGATGGTCGGGCGACATCTCTATGACTTGTATTCGCCGTCGAAGAAGGGCGATTCAACGCGAATCAACCCGGAGCTACGTTCGGCTATCGGTCCGTCGATTCCTGGGAGAACGGGACGAGGTGGAAGGAATTGGCATGAAACTGCTCGTGTCAGACCTCCACGCGAGTCGCGTCCGTCGACTTTGATTGAGTTGGATCGAGCTGGCTTATTACCGACGATCACGTTTGTTTTTTCGCGCGCAGGGTGCGAAGACGCTGTCACCCAGGTTGTCCACGCGGGGATTTGGCTGACCAATAAAGAAGAGCAGACGCAGATTGCGGCAGTGGTTGATGAGGTTAAAACTCAGGTTGGCGCACAAGACTGTCATGTCTTAGGGATTAATGCGTGGGGTGACGCACTAGAACGTGGAATCGCAGCTCATCACGCGGGTCTTCTTCCCATTCAGAAAGAGACGGTAGAAAAGCTCTTCACACGCGGTTTGATCAAAATGGTGTATGCGACTGAGACGCTTGCGCTAGGCATCAATATGCCGGCTCGCAGTGTTGTCATCGAGTCGTTGCGCAAATGGAATGGAGCTGCCCACGTTCAGCTGACGCCGGGGGAGTACACCCAATTGTCGGGTCGTGCTGGTAGGCGAGGCATCGATACCGAGGGACATGCAATTGTTCTTCACTGTGGTCAAGTTGCTCCTGAAGAGGTCAATGCTCTTGCCTCTAAACGAACATACCCGCTGATCAGTGCTTTCACTCCGACCTACAACATGGTTGTGAACCTGCTTCATCATTCGTCGCGGGCTGCCACGCGTGATGTGCTTGAGACATCGTTCGCTCAGTTCCAAGCCGATGATGGGGTCGTTGAACTTGCACAGCATGCCCGTGCGCTCGCACGCCAGCTTGCCAAGTTCGAGCAGGATATGGCATGTGACCGCGGAGATGCACGCGAGTATTTTGCGCTTCGTGACGATCTTGTTCTTGCCCAGAAGTCCGAATCTAAGCTGAGGGCTGCCGTAAAACGCAGTGCAAATCGTGTGGCATTGGCGACCTGTCAGCCAGGAACAATCATTCGTTATGGATCTGGTCGTCGTAGCCTGTACGCGGTGGTTGCGTTCCATTCCGACACTGCTATCGGGCACGTTTCTACAACGCTGATTGGTACGGATGGGAAGTTCCATTCGCTGTCAGCTAAAGATGTCTCATCTTCTTTCGCGGTTGTGGGGTCGATGAAGATTGCCGGCGGATCTGCGTTGCGTCGGAATAAAGAACGAATGAAAATCGCTGATGAACTCAAGCGCCGTATTCGGGCTAAATCTATTGAGATTCTGCGTGATACGTCGGACTTTGATGCGACCAAGAGCGCCCAAATCGAGAAGCAACTGAAGGCTCATCCTGTTCATCAGTGTCCTGAACGCGAACACCATGCGCGTGCAGGGCATCAGTGGGCCCGAATTAATCGCGAGTTGCGCAAGGTAAACGAACGCATTGACTCTCGAACACATTCAGTTGCCCATAAGTTCGACCGAGTATGCCAGGTTTTGGAGGAACTAGGCTTTCTTGACGGCGATACTGTGACCGACCAGGGTGAACGTCTGCGTCATATCTTTGGCGAGCGCGACATCATCGTCATGGAGTGTTTGCGAAGCGGAGCATGGAGCGGATTGGATGACGCGGAATTGGCTGCGATCGTGTCGACGTGTGTGTTTGAGTCGCGTCGTGAAGATGGTGCGCGTCCCGCAATCCCGGTTGGTCTTTCAAAGAATTTGACGCGCGCACTCAAGGCAACACTCCACGCAAGTGCGAAGGTCGCAGCTGTTGAGAAGCGGGCCGGGCTTGAACCGACAACTGAGCCTGATTCGGGAATGATGGAAGCGTGTCTGGCGTGGGCTCATGGGGCATCGTTGGGAACGTCGCTCGATGGCGAAGAGATGCTCGGTGGCGACTTCGTTCGTTGGATTCGTCAGGTCATGGATCTGTTGGATCAGCTGCGTCATGACACTGACGAAGCGATGGCGTCGCAGGCGAAGCGTGCCCGACACCAACTTGTTCACGGCGTAGTAGCGTGGTCGGTGTTATGAAAAATTCTTCTTTGATTGTTGATGTTTTTCTCAGCGCTCTTGCCGGCGTAGGAATGTGGGCAGCCTTCCCGTCCCTGTCGTTGTGGTGGCTGATCTTTCCGTCTCTTGCTATCTATTTTTCACGTGTTGATCATTCGACTCTTTCACGCGGGCTGGTGAACACCGTTGTTTTTGGTTTTTCCTGGTGGCTTCCTCTGATTCACTGGGTGACGCTGGCGACCGGAGGATATTTACCGTGGGTTGCTCTTGCTACGACTCAGGTGATTGCGTTGTGCCTGTGGGCAGTGATCGCACGTCTGTCGCAGTCGATTCCACTGGTGAATTCTCCTTTGGGACAGCCTTTTGTCTATGCGTTGACGTGGGTGGGTGTCGAGCAACTTCGTAGTCACTATCCCTGGACTGGTTTTCCATGGGGAAATGTCGCGATGCCACAGGTTGATTCACCGCTTGGTCAGCTTGCCCCGTGGGGTGGGGAAATGGTGGTGTCATTTGTGAGCGTTGCCCTCGCAGTTGCGCTTCGGAGAGTGTTCTATTTCCGCTCAGATTTGGGTGATGAGCATTGGTTCACGAGGCCGGCTCTGCTTGTTGGAAGTCTCGGCGTGTTTTTTGCCACGTGGATGATTCCGCTTCCTTTGTCGCAAGAGGCGGGCACGATTCGTGTGGGAGTTGTTCAGGGAGACGTTGAACTACCAGGAGCACACACCTTTGGTATCGAAGGTAAGGTCACAACGAACAATTCTGTGATGACTCGGGAGCTTGTGGCTCAGTCTGATCCTGTTGATCTGCTGATCTGGGGAGAAACCGGCGCCGATCGTGACCCGAGAGAATCCGGTTTGGTTGCCCAGCTTGTTGATTCTTCAGCCACGTTGGCTCATGCGCCGTTGCTCTTCGGTTTCGCGAACGTTAAAGATGACAAGCGGTGGAATTGGTTGGGCGTCTGGTACGGGTCCGAGGGGCTCGATGAAGAAAGCCTCTATGCTAAGCAAAAGCCTGTTCCTTTTGGAGAATTCATTCCTTTCCGTTCACTGATTTCGAAGCTTGCTACCCAGGCTGCTCAGATCAATATGGACATGGCTGCCGCTGAAAATCTTGCATTAATGAATGTTCATCTCAATGATTCGCGGACGATTCCGATCGCTATAGGGATTTGTTTTGAATCCGCTTACCCGGCGGTGATTGGTCCTGGTGTTATGGCAGGTGGACAGCTTATTGTCACTCCGTCGAATAACTATCATTTCCAATCTTCGTCGGAGTCTGCCCAGCAGAATCAGCTTCTGCGTTTTAGAGCAATGGAGTATTCGCGTTCAGCGATCCAAGCGTCGACTACCGGAATGTCGTCAGTGATTTTGCCTGATGGTCGTATGAAGGCGACAACCGATCCTCAAAGTGCTGCGTGGCTTGCTGACTCAGTGCCTCTGAGGACGACGATTACGAAGAGTGCTGAGTTGGGGGAGTTGCCCGCTCAGGTGGTTATGGGGGCAACGGGTATGTACGGCGTTTTTGCCTTGCTCTATGCGTCGATTCAGGCTGTGGTGAACTGGAACTCTCTAAGGCATCAAAACAGGCTCTGACCTGCATAAATATGATTTAAAATGTGCGTGGAACACTTGGCAGAGGGTATTATTATGTCAGATACTCCTAGCTTCGCTCAGGAAGTCAGGAGTATCTGGAGGCTTTTATTTAGTCGACCAAGCCAAGCCTAGGGGCATCAGCCCTTACGGTAGTGCCCTTCGGGCTGAAGGCGCCCTTCGCGGTATGCGGCGAGCTGTTCGTTAAGGACAACTTCAAGTTCTTCAAGAGTGCGGCGTTCGCGGAGCATATCCCAGTGGGTGCGAACGGCCTTGGCGGGCTTTGTTTCTTCATCTTCTGGCGCATCGCCAATCAGCTCAGCAGAACTACCGCAACGGCATTCCCAAGTTGCTGGCGGAGTTGCTTCGCTAGCAAGAGGAACCTCGAACTCGTGACCGTTCGGGCAGACGTACGAAACGGTGTAGCGGTCAGCAAAGACGACACCGTCTTCAGACTCCATAGACTTTGCGCCGATCTGCATTCCTCGGAGCGCGCGATCTGCCATGGTGATCTCCTTAAGGTCATTGAAGCTAGCACTCTATTTTAGCTGAGATGTTGGCATTTGCATTACGGGCGGATCGTTCGCGCGCGAGCCTAAAGCCGATAATGTACATTATGTCAGAATTGTTGGGGTTCTGATCCAGCTTCAATATCCATGCGCTCCCCTCACAAATGGTTGCCAACACCACGATGAATCCAATGTGCAACCGGAAGACAACTAGACAAGGATAGGTGTAGGACATCTACGGAATGTGAAAGGAAGGGATGACATGAGTGTTGCACTGAAAACCGATCAGCGAACCGCCGTTTCCGGCGCTTCATCGAATGTCCGAAAACCCCTCCCTGAAATTGCTCTTGTCGGAACCTGTGCTCTGCTCTATTCGCTGATGTGCGCCATTGCGCCCGTTACGCGAGTTACTGCAGTTCGGCATGCGCGTCAGATTCTACGCCTCGAAAACTATCTCGGGATTGACGTCGAACTCGCGCTCAACACATGGCTCTCCCACCACCCGTGGCTTGCCAATGTTTCAGCGGTTTTCTATTCCGTTTCATTCTTTGCCGTGACATTCACCGCCTTGGCTATCGTGTGGGTGAAACGCCCAGATCGCTACGATTTCATTCGCAACTCACTTTTCGTGATGACCGGTGGCGCAATGATCACCTATTGGGCGTATCCCCTGGCTCCTCCGCGATTCTTTCCCTCACTGGGGTACGTCGATGCCGTAGCTACCCAATCAACGCTTGGCTCTGGATACTCGACTGCCTTTTCTCATTTGGCGAACTCTTATGCTGCGATGCCATCCATGCACACGGGCTGGGCTGTATGGAGTGCCATTGTTCTAGGTACATTCGTCTTTAAGAGCTGGCGAGCCCGAGCAATTCTTGCCCTGCATCCCCTCTACACAATCTGGGTAATCCTTGCGACCGCCAATCACTACGTGCTGGACGCAGTGGGTGGCATTGTGTTCTGCTTACTTGGTTTCCTTCTGACCAACCTCATCATTACTCGAGTATCACAGCGTCAATCACTTGAAGCCCGAGGTGTCTGAGCGGGGGCATTCGGCCTAGCCGATACTCTTGAACCTATGAAGTTCGGAGTAGATTTTGGCACCACCCGCACAACCGTTGCCTTCGTTGATCGAGGCAACTATCCCCTGATCTCATTCATCTCACCCGATGGTGACGCCTTTGACCACATCCCTTCGGTTGTTGCTCTGGATGACAAAGGCTTGCTCTTTGGCTTTGAAGCTCACGAAGCAGCTCTCAAAGGTGGCGAACACATCCGATCTTTCAAGCGCCTTCTATCCGATCCTGACGTCACGCCTCGGACAACTCTTCGCCTTGGAAACCGCGACTTCCTCATCATCGATGTTCTTACTCGCTTCCTTAAGTACGTCGCAGGTATGGTGCGAGAGAATTCATCCGCCGTTATCGACGGCGATGAACCGCTTGAAGCGGTCATCGGTATCCCCGCACATGCGTGGTCTGCTCAGCGTTTTATGACACTCGAAGCATTTAAAGCAGCCGGTTGGCACGTCATCGAAATGATGAACGAGCCCTCAGCTGCAGGTTTTGAATACACCCACCGCCACGCTTCCAGCTTGAACGCAAAACGCACTCGGATTCTCGTTTACGACTTGGGCGGTGGCACCTTCGATGCTTCTCTTGTTGAAGCGGTCGGGCGCGACCACGCTGTCCTCGATTCCGCCGGCGATAATCTACTGGGCGGAGACGACTTCGACATGGTGCTGGCACAGGTTGCACTTCGCAACGCCAACGTGATGCCCGCTTCTCTTAGTGATATGGAGTGGCACGCACTGATCGAAGAATGTCGCGTTGTTAAAGAATCGCTGAACCCCAACAGTCGCAACGTTGTTGTCACCGTTGGTGATACTCCGATCTCGTTTTCCGTCAAGGACTACTACGAGGCTGCAACTCCGCTTGTTGAACACACACTGGAGGTCTTAGATTCGCTCCTCTCCCCCACTGAAAACAGTGGTGAACGCGTGATTCCAGAGGACGTTGCCGGTCTTTATGTTGTTGGTGGCGCTTCTGAATTCCCACTGGTCTCAAAGGTGCTCCGTCGTCGATTTGGTCGTCGCGTCCATCGTTCGATTCACAACGCCGGCTCGACGGCTATTGGCCTTGCCATTGCGGCCGATGAGCAGGCCGGATACACCGTGTCAGAACGTCTTGCGCGCGGGCTTGGCGTCTTCCGTGAATACGACTCGGGCGCATCCCTCTCCTTCGACCCGTTGCTTACCCCCGATGATCGATGGACACCGGGTGAAGACACCCTTGTCGTTCGGCGTTACATGGCTGCCCACAACGTTGGCTACTACCGCTTTGTTGAGTATCGCAGCGTTGACGAACAGGGTGTTCCGCGCGGTCAGGTCAGCCCAGCCGGCGAAATCATCATGCCGTTTGATCCTGCGCTACAGGGTGAAGACATTGACTTGAGAGATGTCTCGATTGAGCGCACTGACATCGGGCACCTTATCGAGGAACGCTACCGAGTAGATGAGAACGGAATCGTTGACGTTGAAATTGTTGACACTGAAACGGGCTACACGCAGTCTGCGCGCTTGGGCTGAGTGACAAACGATCAACGAAAAGAGGGGCAGTGATGAATAATCACTGCCCCTCTGAGGTAGGCGATGACCTATGAAAGCAAAGCTTTAGGAAATCGAACGGAGCTTACGCTTGCGAAGCTCAGCAAGTTCATCAACGTGGTCGCTCAAACGCTCAATAGGAAGCTCAGCAAGAGAGCCTTCAACCTCGCGCCACACGCGACCAACGGCAATACCAAAAACGCCCTGACCGCCCTGAAGAAGGTCAATGACCTCATCCGTCGACGTACATTCGTAGACTGACGCGCCGTCACTCATCAACGTGATGGATGCGAGGTCGTCCACTCCCCTGTTCTGGAGTTGCGAAACTGCTTGACGAACCTGCTGAAGAGAAACGCCGGTATCCAGAAGCTTCTTGACGATCTTCAAAACGAGAATGTCTTTGAACGAGTACAGGCGCTGCGAACCTGAACCTCGTGCGGCACGAACGGAAGGCTGAAGGAGGCCGGTGCGAGCCCAGTAGTCGAGCTGGCGGTAGGTGATGCCAGCGGCTGCACATGCGACGGGACCACGGTATCCGAGGCCTTCACCGTCAATGCCTTCAAGGGGATCACCGAAGAGCATCGCTTGGCGCGATTCGGCCTCGTATGGTTCGGCGCTCACTAGGACTCCTGCAATAATGAAAGACGTATCAGTTGATGGTGATACCACGCTATGCGCTATTGAACGCAAGGTCAATGACACGACCGGCGAGCCTCAAGTTCAAGTTGAACTTGAAGGTTGAGATCCCCTCTTAGAGAATCTGACCAACAGAGACTCGCAAAAACTCTCTGTGCAGGTCAGCAATGATTTCGGCAGATTCAGTCACCTTCGCGTTCAAACGTTCATTGTCAGATGAGCGTCCACGCGAACGAGTAGATTGAACAGTCTGATCAATCACGTCAGAACAACGATCCGCACTGAGTTTCACTGCACGCAACAGACGAATATCGAATCCTTGGGATTCAAGAGTGGCAATGTGTCGCACAATCTGCAACGAGCGCACTGGGAAATAGCCCGCAATATCAGGGGCAATCAATCCCGCAGAAGAATAACGTTCCAGCGTTGAGATATCGATGCCGGCCAGATCGGTCAGTTCCCTAGCCGACAGATAGGGAGAAGACGGCGCGACACTGACGCCCTCAGAAGAAACAATACGAGGCCGCCTGACTGCTTCAACCTGATGACCTGCATCAAGGGCGCGCAGGTGCTCACCGATTACTCGAAGAGGAGTAAAAGAGTCGCGCTGTTGTGTCAGAACATAACGCATACGTTCCAAATCGGTCTGCGAGTACTTGCGATAGCCCGACTTCGTACGCGCAGGAGTTACCAACCCCTGGTCATCGAGGTAGCGAACCTTCGACACAGAGATAGCAGGAAACTCTTTCTTCAGTTCCTCGACAACTCTACCGATCGAAAGAACCGGGTCCCTGGACGCATCGTGTGGCCACGGCCCCGTAATACTCGTGTGTTCAGCCTCAGAGCTGAACTGTGCAGCCTGAGAACTCATGCTTGCAAGGGTGAAGGCTGGTATGTCAGGCGGTACTTTCCAATCTGGACCTCGTCGCCAGCGTTTAAACGAATGGAGTCAACGCGCTCCCGATTCACATACGTGCCGTTCAACGAACCGGAATCACGCACAATATGACCGCCGTCTTCAGCCTTGAACTGGCAATGCTTACGAGAAACGGTCACATCGTCTAAGAAAATATCGGATTTCGGGGAACGGCCAGCATTCGTTATCTCACCATCGAGAAGGAAACGAGCACCCGAGTTCGGACCACGCTGAACGATCAGCAGAGCAGAACCAGCGGGAAGTGAATTCACCGCTTCCTGGTCGCGTGCAGACAACACAAGAGGAGCATCAACTTGCTCTTCAACCGGCGAAAGCCCAAAGATGGAAGTTGCGGTTGGATCAAAATCGTTAGTGGATTCCATGATCTCCCCCTGTGATAGACACATTAATTACCCTCAATAGTCTAAAGGGTAAAGGGCAAATGTACTCACTCGTCAGAAGATTTGGAATCTTCTGACGTATCAACCACGGCATATTGAGGCTGAGGCACAGATGACACCGAATCAATCGAAATGTGTCCGACCACTGAAATCGTCACATTCGCGCCCTTTGCGCGCATCTGGGCAGCCGAACCAGCTTGAATCTCTAGAGCAGTCGCTATCGTCTGCCCCTCGCCGATCACATGCCAATCATACGGTTGTGACAAGACAACACCATCGACTGCAATCGCATTATTTTCAGACGTAAACGCGCTCCGGGTGGAAAGACGCACGCCGTTCAACTCGATTGCCTCAGCCCCGGCATTACGTAACTCCCCTAGCGTCATCACGAACTCGGTAGCCGTTAAACGATTCGCGTCATCACCGATGTGCATGAGCACCCCGGGTCCCTCGACAGGAACTCTGCCTGCATTAATCTGAGCGAGCTGATTAATCTTCTGAGCCGTCTGAGCCGCCGCTTCTTGCTCCGACTCGTTGGCTTCAATCTCGGCAACCTGCTGTTGCAAAGCAGAACGCTCCTGACGAAGGTTATTCTCCTGAGAATTCAGCTCAGAAAGCAACACAACCAAGTCTTGTTCGCTCAACGCTTCCAAGGGATCTTCCCGTTGAGCACGAACGGTTGTCACCAGCGCAAAACCAAGAACCAAACAGATTAGAACAAGGACAAGGTGAATCGTGCGCGGAACAGCAAAAAGAGCTTTGACAAACTGCGCGCGACCCGGCTTAACGTCCTTTTCAGTGGACGCAACCTCGTCCCTTCGAGAAGCTCCATGTCGCCCATGACGCGAATTCTTCGGATCTAAACTCATGGACTTTACGCCTTAAAAATCAGACGACGAATCGACGCTGTATTCGAAAAGATACGAATACCCAACACGACGATGACGGCCGTCGTAATCGCGGACCCCACGCCAAGTTGAGTTCCCAACCACACAAGCAAACAGGCAACAACGACATTCCAGAAGAACGACGTGATGAACACGCGATCATGGAACACCCCTTCAAGCCAAGCGCGTGTCGCGCCAAAGAGAGCGTCCAAGCCCGCGATTACCGCAACCGGCAAGAACGGCTGAAGCCAAACAGGAATCGTCGGATCAAGGAAAAATCCCAAGATAATGCCAGCCGCTAGGCCAATGACAACAACCATGACTATTCTCCTTGGGAATTCGACGCTACCGCATACTGCGGAGTACGGACATTAAGCGCTGGCATTTGAATTTCGGCGGTGCCCGCAGCCGAGATTTCAATGCCGTTCATTGACTTCGCAGTTGAAAGAAAATCACCTGTTGACCCGCGTACAAGACCAACGGACAGCGTGTTCGCATCTCCGATAGCTCTCACCTCGTACGGAGATTCAACGGGAGTGACGTTCACAAGAATTGCCGAACCAGCAGTACGAATAAACGTGCCTGGGCCAATTCGTAGGTCATTGATTGAAATTGCCTCGGCTCCCCCAGCCCAGAGGGCATTCACGATCACATTCAAGTCAATGTCGCGGACCTGACCTCGTGACCCTTGTGTCAGCGTTTTTGCTGACGACGAGTCCTTGACCGTGACCGTAATTCCTGGACCAACCACGGGTTCCATTGCATTCGTCAGTGCAATCGAAGGATCAACGAGGACCTGAGGAGCTGTCGACGACGCAGCTTGGTTGACGCGGGTGGACAACGATTGAACGTTGTCCTGAAGGGAAGCCACGACGCTTTGACTAGATTGTGCCTGATCGCGAAGGCTTTGAGTAATGTCAGCGTCCTGAGCGGTACGCAATGACATCACTGCGATTGTGAGCGTGAAGCCGAGCGCCAGCGTGAAAACAAAAGCGATCGGGCGATGCCACCAATGCTTGGAATGTTGAGTATCGTCATAGCTTTCGTACCCAACATCGAGCGGATTATTCAACAACGAGGTCAGCAACGACATCGACGCAGCAGGATCACTGCCTTGCGCCGGCGAAGAAGACGTTGTGTGCTTGTTGTATTCTTGCACGCCTACATCCAGTTGCGTTGTACGTTAATTGCGCGAGATGCGTAATCAACATGCTCAATGAGAAGACGTCTCAACGGCCATGCTGCATTCTCGTGTTCGCCGAGCCAACGATTCACCCGATCAATATGGTCCTCGACGCTTTCGGGGCTGTCGGCATAAACCGGGAGCGAAAGAAGACCCTTGATGTAGCGAATCGACAGGGCAATCGAGTGTGTATTCCAGAAGTATTCGAGTGAGCCAAGACCTCGGTCAATGAAGCTTGAGCCTTGCCACGAGGAGGCAGCAAATCCGTCGAGGATTGCGCTCAATGTGTCGTTTGCGATCCCGTCAACGAAGAGTTTCGACCACGAGGCCTCGCGTTCTTCTTCGTACGGCAGAGCTGCAATTGCGCGTTCTGATGCGGTCTTTGCTTCGCCTGTTGAGGAAGTGGCGAGCCATGCTTCAATACGATCGCGTCCAATCGAACCTGAAGCAGCAATGACAGTACGACCTGTCCAAACGATCTCACTGGTCAAAGTATTTGCATACGATTCCACGGTCTGACTAATCGCGGGGTCATCGGTCATCGGATAGGTAAAGAACAGGGTCTTCAACCATGCGCGACCACGATCTGTGACGTGCTCACGCGACAGACGTAGCGCAAGTGTTCCTACCGTTGTAGCAATCGCGCCACGCTGTTCCTTTGGCACGTAGGTGCCCAGGGTAATGCGACCGAGCTCCAACAAACGATCCGCAAGTGTCTCGTCGACTTCGTTTTCTGCATGACGGAATGCTGCAAGAGTGAAGTCACTGGGGTTCAAGCGACAGTCACGAACAGCGTTGAACAGGGCACCCCATACGACGCATCGCGTCATCAGGTCGGGACATGCCGAAATCAAGGCAAGTGCATTGGATGCTGAGCGATCATCGAGGTAGGTGACCGCATACGTCAAATCGCCGTCATTGACGACGACTAGATCCATATCCGTAATACCGGCTGGTCGGCTAAGAAGCCCCGAGGGATCAACCTCTTGGGATCGTCCCTCCATTGTTAGCTCAAAACGATGCGTCATCTGAAGCTGATCGCGTTTCATCGCCCACGTTGTGACATCGAAACGATGCGGGCGAGTCGTATCTGACTCAGACTCATCCGTGATCTGGAAGTTGGTGACGCTACCAATACGGGAGATATCAAAGTGAGGAACGAGTTTCGAGGGAGCGGAGGTAGTAAGCCACGTGGACACCCAGTGGGATAAGTCCTTGCCCGTTGCTTCCTGCAGGCAATCGACGAGGTCCTGGAATGAGGTCGATCCGAAGGCATGGCGTTGGAAGTAAATTCGCGCGGCTTCAAAGAAGGCTTCTTCGCCGACGGTTGCTACCAACTGGTTGAGTACCGAAGCGCCCTTGGCATAGGTGATGCCGTCAAAGTTGGTCTTGGCTGCGCCAACGTCGGGAATGTCAGCAATGATCGGGTGAGTTGTCGGCATGAGGTCTTGCTCGTAGGCCCAGATTTTGCGACCTGCAGCAAATGCGGCCCTCTCCCCCGTGTACACGGTTGCTCGGCTTGCTGCCAGGGCACCCTGATTCTCGGCGAATGACTCCTTCAACCAGAGGTCGTCCCACCATCGAGGTGTCACAAGATCCCCAAACCACATGTGGCACATTTCGTGAAGAATCGTGTTTGCTCGACGCTGACGCTGGGCGAAGGTCGGGGTGTCACGTGAAAGATATGAGTCGTTAAAGGTCACGCATCCCGGATTCTCCATGGCTCCCAAGTTGTATTCGGGAACGAAGATCTGATCGTACTTGCCCCAAGGGTATGTGATGCCATAGTGCTGGTGGTAGAAGTCCAAGCCAGCGCGAGTAACGGACAGAATATCGTCGGAATCAATCGCCTGAGCCAAGCTTGAACGGCACATCAAACGCAGTGGGACGTCAATCTTCTGACCGTCGCTTGCTCCCCCGCTCCAAGTACCTCCGTCAATGACAGCCCAGTCACCGGCGACGACGGCGGTGATGTAGCTGGACAACAGGCGCGTTCGAGCAAAGACATGTCGTGTGCCGTTTTCAATGGGTTCGGTATGTACCTCTGCTCCGTTGGAGGCAACAACCCACTGTTTGGGCGCATCGACGATGAATGACCACTCGGCTTTCAAATCTGGTTGGTCGAAGCATGGCCATGCGCGGTGAGCGTCTTGGGGCTCAAACTGCGTGTACAGGTAAACGCGCCCATCTTCTGGGTCAATGTACCGATGCAGACCTTCACCGGAGTGTGAATACGGGCATCGCGCCTGAACCTCAACCGTGCACTCAGTATCGACGGGCAGGCCGCTGAGGGTCAGACACTCGTCATTTTGCGTGATCTCTCGCGTCTCGCCGTTCACACTGAGCCGGGTAACCTGGCCTGCGATGTCGATGAAGGTGGAATCCGCGTGGGAGGTCAGGGTGAAGGTGGACGTAACCACAAACTCGGTATTGTCTTGGCTATCCCCACCGCGCACATCAAGATTGACCTTCATCGTCGAAAGGTCGATTGCGTGTGAACGTTGACGGGCTTCATCGCGGGATAAGACGTGCATAACCGTAGTTTACGGCGCGTTCTTGAACACTTCGAGAAGTGGCTGTAAGCGTTTCGCTATCCGGCGCTACAGTATGAGGTATGAGCTCAGTCGTAGATATTCGCCCCTCAGTTGTGCCACTGAGTGTTCCGGTTGCTCTGGCCAACGTTGGTTCCTATTCAGTATGCGATGCCTTGGGAAATCCTTTTGGGGATCCAAGCGTGCTTACCATCACGGGCATTACCGTTTCCTCGAACGACTGTGAAGAAGGCTGGGCGTTCGTCGCTATTCCTGGGCTTACCCAGCACGGCGTTCGTTTTGCCCACGCGGCAGCCGAGGCTGGTGCAGCCCTCCTTGTCACGGATAGCGAGGGAGCGAAGCGAGCAATCGATGAGAAAGTCGGACTGCCGATCGTTGTTCTTAAGGATCCTCGTCGATGCGCAGCGACTATCGCCGCAACCCTCTACGGCCAGCCTGCGACAAAGTTGAAGACGATGGCCGTGACCGGCACGAACGGGAAGACCACTACGTCGTTCCTCATGCGTGCAGCTCTGGGCGTTGAGTTTCCGAATCCCTCCATCTGCGGAACCGTCGAAACACGCATCGGTAATCTACGTTTCCGTTCCGATCAGACTACGGCTGAATCCCCTGTTATCCAGCGTTTCCTTGCCCAAACACTGGAAGAAGGCCTTGGCGCAGCGGTTATTGAAACAAGCTCTCACGCTCTGAGCTTCGAGCGCGTTGACGACATTGTGTTTGACGTTGTCGGCTTCACGAATTTGCAACACGATCACCTCGACTACCACGGCGACATGGAGAACTACTTCGTCGCGAAGAAGTCGCTGTTTACTCAAGAACACTCACGACGCGGTGTTGTATGCGTCGATGACGAGTGGGGCCAGCGCCTTGCCCGCGAAGCTGAAGTACCGGTGACAACCGTTGCCGCGCTGAGCTCGAACGAAGCCGAGTGGCACGTTGAAAATACTCACCCCGACCGTTCGATCGGTCGCACGGTCTTTACGTTGGTGGATCCGAATGGCGCAGGGCATGATGTCGCAATGCCGATTCTTGGTGAAGTGAACGTTCAGAACACTGCCGTCGCCATTGTTGCTGCCGTTCAGCTTGGGTATGACGTGGATGCAGTAATTGCCGCCATTGAAAAGGCGGAGCAGATTCCAGGGCGCATGGAAATGATTAATCCCAAGCCTCATAATCAACCACTCGTCATCGTCGACTACGCTCATACTCCCGAGGCTCTTGAGTGGACTCTGCGCTCAACAGCTGAGCTGACGGAGGGAAAGCTTCATATCGTATTCGGTACCGACGGAGACCGTGACGCATCAAAACGTGAATACCTTGCCGAAATCGCGGCACGAGAAGCTGACGTCTTGTGGGTGACCGACGAAAATCCACGTACCGAAGACCCGCAGTCTATTCGTGACTATCTGTTGCGCGGTATTACTTCGATACGTCCGGACATGCACGATGTAACAGAAATTAAGACGTGCCGTCGCGATGCAGTGCGCAAAGCAATCTTGACAGCCCAGCCAGGTGACACGGTGATTATCACCGGTAAAGGCTCGGAGTGGTACCAAGATTTCGAAGGCATTAAACACGAGTACAACGACGTTCCCGTATCGCGCGAAGTGCTCTACTACGACGTTCGCTCGCACATCTAAGAACGTGTGAGATTACGCGTGAGCGCAAGGCTGACACCGCTTATGGGTGTGATGCCACGTAAGATGAACGGGTGAATGACGAGAACCTGAATCAGGACCTGGCCACCGAAGAAGAAGCTGAGCTACGCGCTCAGCACATGCGAGCTTCTCTTGCTCAATTCGAGCTTGACGAGGACGATCTTGCACTGATCGACGGTGAAGCTTCTTTCGATGAGCCTAAAGAAGAACTCGCCGGTCTACCGGTTCTCGCCATCGTTGGACGCCCGAACGTCGGCAAATCAACGCTGGTCAACCGCATTATTGGTCGTCGCGAAGCTGTCGTTCAGGACACTCCCGGTGTTACTCGTGACAGGGTCTCCTACCCCGCCGAATGGGCAGGTCGCGACTTCACAGTCGTCGACACCGGTGGTTGGGAAATCGACGTTAAAGGTCTAGACCGTTCGGTTGCTGAGCAGGCAGAAATTGCCGTTGACCTTGCCGACGCCGTCGTTCTGGTTCTTGACGCAACCGTTGGCGTCACCGCTTCAGACGAACGCATCGTTACGATGCTTCGATCAAAAGGCAAGCCGGTGATTCTGGCAGCAAATAAGGTTGATTCTCCTCAACAAGAAGCCGACGCCGCTTACCTGTGGAGCCTCGGAATGGGTGAGCCCCACCCGATTTCTGCACTCCACGGCCGCGGTACCGGCGACTTGCTGGACGCCATCATGGATGTTCTACCCGATGAATCCGCCGTGGCAAGCGCACTGCCTCAGGGTGGGCCTCGTCGCATCGCACTTGTCGGACGGCCGAATGTCGGCAAATCTTCTCTTCTCAACGCGCTCGCGCAAGCCGAACGCGTTGTCGTCAACGAACTTGCTGGCACGACCCGCGATCCTGTCGACGAACTCATTGAGCTTGATGGACGCCTCTGGTGGTTTGTTGACACCGCGGGTATTCGTCGCAAGATGCACCGTACGACCGGTGCTGATTACTACGCGTCGATTCGCACCCAGGCAGCAATTGAGAAGGCGGAAGTTGCTCTTGTCCTCTTCGATGGCTCCCAGTCACTGACAGAACAGGATATTCGCGTCGTTCAGCAGGTCGTTGATGCTGGTCGTGCACTGGTGATTGTCACGAACAAGTGGGACCTCGTTGACGAAGATCGACAGAACGAACTGAAGAACGAAATCGAACGCGAACTTGTCCAAGTCCAGTGGGCTCCGCGAATCAACGTGTCCGCTCTGACCACGTGGCATACGAACCGAATTACGCGCGCACTCGACACGGCTCTTGCCGGTTGGGAAACGCGTATCCCCACAGGTCAGTTGAACGCGTTCCTCGGTCAACTCGTTGCCGCCCACCCGCACCCGCTACGTGGCGGTAAGCAACCTCGTATTCTTTTTGGCACGCAGGTGTCATCACGTCCCCCGCGTTTTGTCCTGTTCACAACGGGTTTCCTCGACCCGCAATATCGTCGTTTCATTGAACGCCGTTTGCGCGAGGAGTTCGGCTTTGAAGGGACTCCGATTCAGATCGGTATGCGCGTTCGCGAACGTCGTCGCAAGTAACGGGCACCGAACCAACTCGTTTTTACACGTCAACCCTGTGGATAACTACCACGGGGTTGACTTTGTGCATAAAGTCTGTTTCGTACCATTCGCTGTTGAGCTCACCCAAGGAGTAATGATGCTTCACTGGACAACACTTTCTTCCCCCATTGGCGACCTGATGCTCATCAAGTCTGGCAAAGGCATCGTCAGAGTTGCCTTCGAATGCGAAGACTTCGCCACAGTACGACGTGATGTCGCAAACTCGTTGAATGATGAGATGGTCGAAGACAGTAAAGAACTGTTTGAGGCCGTAGAGCAGATTGAAGAGTATTTCGCTGGTCAGCGTAAGACTTTCGATCTTGTACTGGACTGGTCCCTGATCTCGGGATTCTATGCGCGCGCTGCCCAACAATTGACGATGGTTCCCTTCGGTACGACATTGCCGTATTCAGGCCTGGCACTGCTTGCAGGTAATAAGAAAGCTCATCGCGCGGCTGCGTCAGCGTGTTCCCATAACCCGTTGCCTATCCTTGCTCCATGCCATCGGATCACGCGAAAAGATGGGTCGTACGGTGAGTATGGTGGCGGGCGCAAAGCCAAAGAGTACCTTCTGAAGTTTGAGCGGGAAATCGACGCAAAAACCTATATCCCCCAGCCCGTACTCAGGCCTCGCTATGTCGGGATTCCTGCTCCAACGTCAGACTAAATACACCACCATGAAATTCGTCTGGGGGTGCCATCAATGACGATAACACCCTCAAACTCTGCTGTAGCACACGAACGCTGATGATAGTCAGCGCTCGGTTCGAGCCTTCGGGTAGCGATGGTCCTTATCTCCCCACCACGGCATGTATGACACATAGCCGTCAGCTGGCGGGTTCGGAGAATCGGGTTCGAAGCCGAGTTCTGTCGGAGTTTCGGGAATGCGATCAACAAGGAAGTACTTGTCCTTGTCATCGCAGTGGGTGCGAACGATCGTCTTGAATTCGGCGAGCTCGGGGTACAAAACACCGGTGATCGGGTTGCGGTGGTAGCGAACGATCTTGTAGAGCCAGTAGACAAACAGAGCAATGTTCGCGATCAATGCAAGAACAGCACAGATGATGTTCGCGTTCGGATCCATCGTGGAGAAGTTAAAGGTGCTGTTTGGTGGAACGAGGATTTCCGGTAGCAATGTGTTCATAGAAATCCAGAACACCAACGTGAAGCACCTGAACCAAATCCACTGGCCCTTTGCCCATGTGAAGGCGGGAATTGTACATGCCAGAAGAAGGGCGGCTGTGCAATACCAGGTGTAGTCAGCAAGCGAGTTGTAGAGGAAAGCATGGTTCCACAGGTCGTAGGCAATAACCCATGGCCACACCATGTCAACCCAGATCAGGCCACGAACCTTCTGCTTACCTGGCGATGTGGCGATGATCTTGCCTAGGCCGGTGATTGTGATGATGTTGAGCAAGCCAGCTGCTGCGCTGATCAGGTTCCAGTAGCCACCAATAGTTCTAAAACCGGTTTCTGGATCAATACCGATATGGCGAGCGGAAAGATTCGATGCGACTGCTTCGTACCATGCTTGTGAATGGAGTTCGGCGGTCACGCCCCTGGCTTCCGGAAGGCCCGCGATCATATCGAGAGTGTGAGTGTCATTGACATGCTTCAGACACTGCCAATCTGCTCCGCACGCATAGTAGGTGTCCGCGTTGAAATAGATGGTGAGGTCACGAATATTGGCTTCCATGATGTTGACTGCGAGACCGATCCAGAGTGCAACACCCAGCCAAATAGCGTATTTGTGCGCCTTTTGCGGATTTTTCTTCGCATAGACAAGGACGGTTCCGGTCATTGTTGCAGTAAGGATCATGATGGCGTATTTGCCGAATGGGAACCAACCGACCATTGGTGTGCCGTGAATCCAAGCATAGGGCATAAGCGCAATGCCACCGATCGTCCAGATAACGAAGATGGTCCAGTTCCACCGCCGGTTGATCTCAGCAACAAGCATCTGAGCGACGAATACCGCTAGCCAAAGCGCGTAGACCTTCGGGGAGCCAATTTCCCACAGCCAAAGTGACTCCATCAGTTTCCTCCTTGAAACACAGACGGGATAGTAGTTATTCGGCTAGCCTAGTGAACAAGAAAAAACGCGGAGCGAGATTGGCCCAAAGAGGGATTTATAATTCCGCAGAAAGTTCTTTTAAGCAAAGACGCTTAGGACTTTTGGCCGGGGTTTTATTTATCTCCTCCGCTTGCCCACAACTGGGCCTTGACGAGAGGAAGAAAAATGTCAAAGAATTCGTCGAAGCGTGGCCTTAGGACCGCTATCGGTCTGGGGGCTTTAGGTGTCCTGAGCGGGATGTATGGCTTCAGCCAGCTCAGCGGCAAAGCAACTCCGGAAGAACAAGCATGGCGTTATCCGGGCGACGATTTAATCGACGCAAATTACGATAATGGTTATTCTTCAACCTACGCTATTACAATTGAAGCCCCCGCTTACGCAGTGTGGAGATTATTCAAACAAATCGGCGCGGAAAAGAGTGGTTCATTTTCTTCAGAATTCTTAGAAAGAACATTTGCTCGACTCCCCTTCTTTAATTCCTACGAAATTCAAGAAGAATTCCAACAGCCAGATTCCATGATGCCCGGCGATATCGCCGCCTTCGATTACCACGGAATGTCAATGGAATGGGCCGATATTGTCCCCGGCAAATACATGGTCCAGTGGGTCGACACCAAGAATCCGCCAAAGGCACCTGGCTCTTACGCATTCCGTTTCCCTGGAATGACCCACTTCGCAGCAGCATGGTGCTTCTACGTCGTTCCGCTTCAGGGCGGTCGCACGCGTCTGATCAATCACTGGCGTATCGGATACGAACCTGACTCAGTTGCCATGAAGGCCTTGAACTGGGTCAATATCGAATTCATTGGCGGATGCATGACCCACATGCAGAACATCTACGTGAAGCGCGTTTTGGAGTTCCGTAAGAAGCAGCATCACACCGGCAAATTCATGCGTGGTGTGCTTGGCGGCCAGTTCTTCAAGTCCGGTACTCCAGCGGGTCGCTACGACGGGACTCCCCTGTTCGACGAAACGTACACACAGTGGTTCCGATACGGCCGTAAATCTCCTGCAGTTGCTGAGATTCGTATGCCCGTTACCGAAGATCCCAGCTGGCCACCGGTAGGACCGGGAACCCCATGGGAGCACGAAGTTGACGTCGAATACTTCGATGGATGGAGCGAACCCGCATTCGATTGGAACGAGCAGATCCGTCAGAAGATGGAAAAGACCTACTTGCCCAACTGGGGTAAGGAGGCCAAGTGATGGGTAACATCACGCCTCCCGACTATGCGACCCTCTTCTTCTTTGAGAAGGGAGAATGGTGGGACTATGTGATGTTGTTGATCGTCATCGCTGCCCTCGCATTCGCCGCCTGGCTTGCCCAGCGGAATATGTGGGTCGTTCTTGCTCTGTTCATCGTGGTGCCAGTGTCGCTGAGTATCTTCTGGTGGCCTCATTCGACCGCTGGGACGAACTCCGCAGGCTGGTTCCCGATTGTGAAGCAGTATTCGGCTCTGCTTGGTAGCCTCTGCTTGGTTGCATTGCAGGTTTTCCCGAAGCTACGACACAACAAGTGGTATCTACTGATCCCCCCACTGTTGCTGAGCGTCAACATTGCCGAGGCTGTTGTTCGCGATTTCCAGTGCTACTTCATTCACGGCATTGATCCCTCTCAGGGAATGGTGACCTGGGGTGGTCCGTGGAACATCATGAACGGCATCGCTGGCATCTTGAACCTTCTCGCGATTTCCGGTTGGATCGGTATCTTCGTGTCGAAGGGCAAGGAACGGGGGCTAATCTGGGGTGATCTGACGATCGGTTGGATTATTGCGTACGACATTTGGAATGTTGCCTACGTGTATAACTGTCTTGCGGACCGAGCGTGGTACTCGGCAATCGCGTTGCTTGCCTCGTGTACGATTCCCGCGTTTATGAAGTTCGGTAAGGGCGCGTGGATCCAGTACCGTGCGTACACGCTGACGTTCTGGTCTGCGGTGGTGTTGACGTTCCCGCACTTCATGCAGGATTCGATGTTCGCTCACCGCAGTGCGCACAATCCATACGCGATGTTCATCATCTCGTTTGCTGCATTGGTTGCGAACATCATTGTGTTCGGTCGCCATGCCTATCGCATCATGAAACTGCGTCGTAACCCGTTCAAGCAGGAGATTTACTCCGATACTCCGACCTATGTCGAATGGGTACGTGATCTTGCAACCGATGAGGACAAGGAACTGATCGCCCAGCGTATCGGTAAGACTCCCGCGGAAGTTGGGTACGTCAGCTGACGTTTCGGCTTACACGTGATGTGGCCGGCTGGGTGGTACGAGGCCGCCGAACCGGCCATGTCTGTGTGCTTTGAAATCGGGCGAGATCAGAAAGAACGTCAAAGTCATGTGCTCGGCCTCGTGAACTTCAGGAACGAGGCTGACTGCGATGACTGAGATCAAGCGAGAAGAAAAAACCCGGAATTGCTACTAAACAACTCCGGGCGGAACGTCGGGCTAGCGGGATTTGAACCCACGACCCCTTGACCCCCAGTCAAGTGCGCTACCAAACTGCGCCATAGCCCGTATTTGGTTTTACTGTCATTTTATTGACTTGACGATCATAGCCCACTTGTGGAATTAAATTCCACTTGGGAGCAGTCCCACGACAATAAAACGGCTTTTGTCACATCCTCGATGCAAGATCAGCGTCGATCAGCTTGAGGATTTCCTCCACGACACCATCGATTCCCAGACCAGTAGAGTCGACGACATTTACGCCTTCGGCTGGTGTCATGAACTCAGAAACCTTGGAATCGGCAGCGTCTCGTTTGTCCACTTGGTCGCGGACAGACTCCAAAAGTTCGTCAGTGACCTTCCCGTGAAGTTCCAATGTGCGTCGACGGAGGCGTTCTTCCTCGTCAGCAAGAAGAAGAACTCGCACGTCAGCATCGGGGCAGACAACGGTCGTAATATCTCGACCTTCAGCAATCATGCCGGAACCGTTAGCGCGGGCCTCCATCATGCGTCGGCGCTGTTCGGTTGCCATCCACTTTCGAACCGGCAGGTTCGTCGACACCTTCGGAATGGCCAACGCAATACGAGGTTCACGGATCGCCGCTGTCACGTCCGTGGCGCCGACATGGAAAACTGGGTTAACCGGATCAGAGTCCATGATCAGTGGCATTTCGTCAGCCAGAGCGCGGACTCTCTCCTGATCATCAAGATCGATCTCACAATCGAGCGCATACCACGTGAGTGCGCGGTACATCGCGCCAGTATCGAGATAGCCAATGCCCAGACGTGAGGCAAGAGCTTTGGAGATCGTTGACTTACCGGACCCTGCGGGGCCATCGATGGCGATAGTGATGCCAACGTGGCCAATAGCGTCGCGTCGAGAGTCATCAGTGAAAGTCATTGTGTCCTCCATACCCATGTTTCAGTTCGAGTAGTTGATGAGTCGCCATCCGCGACGTTCCAAGTCAGCCTCAGCTTCACCAACGCGCGCCGGATCAATCATGATTCGAGCGAGGCCCACCTGCTGACCAGCAGAATGCTCTAGCACAAGGTCTTCAATGTTGATGTCAATCTCGCCAAGCTCGCTGAAAAGTCGGCCGAGAGCACCGGGCGTGTCGGGAATCAGCACCTCGAGTTCGCCGTAGCGACTGGGGGCTCCACCGTGTTTGCCAGGAATACGCGACACTCCCCTGTTGCCTGCTTCCATAACGCGGTTGACGGCTCCGACGCTGCCACCGCGAAGGGGACCACGCTGGTTCGCAGCATCCAGGTGAACGATCAGATCATCGAGGTCACGGCGCAAAGCTGTAAGAATCGAGGCAACAGGTCCGGCATTACCGGCTAGAATCGCGGTCCACAGGCGAGGGTCCGAGGCAGCGATACGGGTTGTATCACGTAGTCCCTGCCCCGCCAGGTTCATTGATTCAGAAGGTGCCTCTTCAAGACGTGCGGCGATCAGGGATGACACCAACTGTGGTACATGAGAGACAAGCGCCACCGACTCATCGTGAGTCGACGCATCCATTTCGTAGGGAACAGATCCGACGTCAGTTGCCAGAGTGCGTACGGCGAGGACTGCTGTTGGATCCGAGGTTTCGTGTGCGACGACAACCCATGGGCGACCGTAGAACAGGTCAGCATCGGCGGCGCCGGCGCCTGATCGTTCACGACCTGCCATAGGGTGCGAACCAACGTAGCGTGAAGCGAGCGTTGGATCGCCCTTTGCGGTGCCAGCTTCAAGCACACCCTGTGCAACGGCCTTCTTTACTGAAGCAACATCCGTAACGAACGCGGACGGGAATCGTTGCAAGGCCTCGACTACGCAGACGTCTGCAACATCCGGTGGCGTAGCCACAACAACCAAGGCGGGTGTGACATCGCTGGCCTCGGAAAACGGGAAGCCAGCACCGATATCTTGCGCGAGGCGCAATGAAGTTGGTGACGAGTCCTCGAGGTATACGTCGACACCTGCCGCGCGGAGATTCAATCCGAGCGAAGCGCCCAGCAAGCCCGATCCAATAATCAGGATCGGGCCGGTTGTGGCGATAGGCCGAGTGGGCATCAGAGACCCACGGAAGAGTACAGAGCGACCAGAGCGTTGCCCTTCACGCGACGTGTGGTGCCCGGTTGCAGGCGATCCAGGTGAATCGGGCCGAATGCGGTGCGCACGAGTTCACGAACCGGGAAGCCAACCTCGTCCATCATGCGACGAACCAGGCGGTTTCGACCTTCGTGAACGACGATCTCAACGGTCGTGATGTCACCGTAGGTATCGACAACGCGGAAAGAGTCAACGGCGATCGGACCGTCTTCCAGCTCGATTCCGTCAAGCAACGTGCGACGAATGTAAGGCTTCACTTCGCCGTGCAGACGAGCAACGTAGGTTTTCGGGACTTCGTACGAGGGGTGGGTCAGACGGTTCGCGAGTTCCCCATCGTTCGTCAGTAGCAGAAGGCCGGATGTGTCGATATCGAGTCGACCGACGTGGTACAGGCGCTCCGGGTAGTCTGCGATCAGGTCTAAGAGAGTCGGGCGACCTTCGGGGTCAGACATCGTGGAGACAACGCCGACGGGCTTGTTGATTGCCAGGACGATCGGCTTCGTGTCTGAGAAGAACACGCGCTCACCGTCAACGTGAATGACCTGCTTCGTTGGATCAACGCGCATGCCCTGGGAACGCACAACCTGACCATCGACCTGAACACGTCCGTTAGCGATCATTTCTTCTCCAACGCGCCGCGAAGCGATTCCCGCCTGAGACAGTGCCTTCTGCAGGCGAATACCGCCCTCAATGTAGGGATCGTTCCTCACAGCTGTTCCTCCAGTTCGTCCAGCTCATCACTGTCGGGCAAATACGGTGCCAAGGGCACCAGGTCATCCAGGGATTGAAAACCCATCTTTTCTAAGAATTCGCGCGTCGTTCCGTACAGGTGCGCGCCCGAATCTGTCTCACCGACTTCTTCGATCAGACCTCTAGCTACAAGCGTACGCACTACGGCGTCAACGTTCACGCCTCTAATGTGCGAGATACGCGACCTTGAGATTGGCTGGCGATAGGCAACGACGGCCAAAGTTTCCAGTGCTGCCTGTGAAAGACGCGACTGCGTACTGCCCACAATGAAGCGCCCAACGAGGCTGGCCCAGCGCCTCGCGGAGTAGATCCGCCATGCTCCCCCAGTTTGGCGTAGTTCGAAACCTGCAGCTCTCTGCCCGTTTTCTCCGCGGTACGAGGCCGATAAGGCACAAAGGGCGTCATGCACTGTTTGGGGATCGACGTGGAGAGCTTCAGCTAGGTCGCCAACATCCACGGGTTCTGGAGCGACCATCAGGATAGCTTCGAGCGGAGCGAAGAGTTCTTCGTAGCCTGACATTTCGCCGGTGTCAGTCATTGTTGGTCTCCTGTTCCTTGTCGAGGTGAGCCCCATATTCTGCTTCGTCAATGTCAATGTCTGTGTCGTCAGTGCCCGTCCAGGTCAGGATGAGTTCTCCAAGCGGTTCGTCTTGAGCGACCTCGAGTGCGCGCCTTCTAAACAGCTCGAGAACGGCAAGGAATCTGGAAATGACAACGGCGCGCGACTCGGCGTCCGCCACCAGATCGGCAAACGTAAGGCGAGAGTGGTGTTTCAATTTGCTTGCAACAACACGTGCTTGCTCACGCACCGGAACGACCGGGTCATGAAGGTGCGTGGTGACCACTTCAGGGGCGACGGTTGTAAATGCGCGGACCACGGCGTTGAGCAGGTCGTTCGGGCGAACCTCCCACTTTAATTCTGGGAGGAGGGCCGCGAACTGGGGTTCAAGCGGAACCTGGCGAGGAATGTAGCCGGCGTTGTCATCCAATACTGATTCAATGTCAGCTGCCACCATTTTGAAAGCACGGTATTGCAACAGGCGTGAGAACAAGAGGTCGCGTGCCTCTAGGTCTTCAGATGCGATATCTGGGTCAGCTTCAGTTCGTGGTAAAAGTGATGCTGCTTTGATATCGAGAAGTGTCGCCGCGACGACCAAGAATTCGGTAGTACGAGACAGATCTGGAAAGATCCGCATATGAGCGATGAACTCGTCGGTGACCTCGGCCAGCGATATTTGAGTAATGTCAAGACGCTTGCGCGTGATCAGCTGAAGGAGAAGGTCAAATGGTCCCTCGAAAACGTCCAGGGTGACGCGGAAGTCATCTATCGCCCCCTGTTCGACTGCGCTGGGCTCAGGCGGCGTCACCACGGGCTACGACCTCACGTGCAAGACGACGGTATGCACGAGCACCTGGATGATTGGGCGCGTAGGTAATAATCGGCTCGGTTGCGACCGACGCGTCAGGGAACTTCACAGTACGAGCAATATGCGTGGTGTAGACAAGATCACCGAATCTCTCATCGAGGCGAGCAAGAACCTCACGCGAGTGCAAGGTGCGCAGATTGACCATCGTCGGGATGATTCCATCGATCTTCAAACGCGGATTAATGCGGTCGCGGACAGTTTCAATGGTGTCCACAAGAAGGGCAACGCCCCTAAGAGCGAAGAACTCGGTTTCGACGGGAATGATCACGCCGTGCGCGGCAGTCAGGGCATTTACTGCAAGCAGACCCAGCGACGGCTGGCAGTCAATGAAGATCACGTCATAGTCGTCTTCAATATGACGGATGACGCGCGCCAGCGCGGATTCGCGGGCCACTTCGTTGACCAGTTGGACTTCTGCCGCTGACAGGTCGATGTTGGCGGGGATAATGTCGAGGCCGTCAAGCGAGGTGTGGCAGATAGTGGAGCGGACATCTGCTTTGGGGTCAAGCAACAGGTTGTAGATCGTGCAATCCATGTCCAAGGTGTTGATTCCAAGACCAACGGATGCGGCACCTTGGGGATCGAGGTCGACGATCAGTACTTTTCGACCGTATTCGGCAAGAGCTGCAGCCAAGTTAATTGTGGTGGTGGTTTTGCCGACACCACCTTTTTGATTGCATACGGCAATCACCCTGGCCGGACCATGTCCGTTCAGGGGTGCTGGAATTGGAAAAGCTTCGGTGTCACCTGCGATGTCACCGTTTAATGTTGGCTGCACGTCTTTCGTCACACCTCAATGTTAGTTCATGTTCGCTAGTTCGCGTGGGTGGCCTTCGCTCGCGGATGTGCCAGCTGGTAGACCTCTTTCAATGTTGTTGGTGTGACTCGTGTATAGATCTGGGTTGTTTGCACTGATGCGTGGCCAAGTAGTTCTTGGACGTCACGAATTGATGCTCCACCTTCCAACAAATGCGTTGCGAATGAATGGCGCAATGTATGAGGTGAAACGTCTTCATCAATCCCAGCCCTGCCTGCGACGCGCTGGATTATTTCCCATGCGCTTTGACGTGAAAGCGCCCGGCCTCGTGAATTCAAAAACAGAGCGGGACTCCCCTGCCCGCGCTGGGCAAGCACAGGACGGGAGCGCACAATGTACGCCTCGATTGCCGCTTTCGCGTACGAGCCGAGGGGCACAATGCGTTCCTTACGCCCTTTACCAAAGAGGCGGATAACGGGAAGCTCTTCGTCAAGGTCAAGATCGTCAAGTGCAAGACCGACAGCCTCTGAAACGCGCGCTCCTGTCGCATAGAGTAATTCCAACAGTGCACTGTCGCGCAGGCTGGTCACGTCATCTCCGACTCGGGCAGCGTCAAGCAACGCGCTCACCTGCTCAACTGACAGTGCTTGAGGAAGGTGACTCCCCTGTTTCGGCGAAGTAATGCGAGCGGCCGGATTATAAATGTCGGGGCTGGTCGCCGAAACAAATGTGTGGAAGCTACGAATCGCAGCACTTGCCCGCGCAATTGACGAGGCCGCTGCTGGCTTGCCACTCACCGTGCCTGCGCTCAGGTCGGCGAGGTGACGTTCGATATCAACAGATTTGATCGTTTTCAGGTCGCTAATCCCGTGACTTTCAAGGTCCAAGCGATAGCGCTCAATATCGCGTTTGTAGTTGGAAACCGTGTTGATTGATGAACCTCGTTCAACCCGCAAATAGCCAAGCCACTCGTCAATGTACTCACCGATTTCGCTCACGCACTCAGCCTAGCGGCACACCGACCCTAAACCCGTAAATATCCGCCCTACGAACGCCCATGTGCTCCCACGCCGGTGGGCGGCCTCGTGAATCGAAGACGAGGGCGAGGCTCGAATGAGACACACTCTAGGCGTTTAGTCCCTCTGCTCAGGTAGGCACGTGTCTGAGGGAGAACAATTGCCAGCGACACGTGCACAAGTGAGCAGTCTTTCCCCTCAACTTTTCGATTTTCTTTCGCTAAACTAACAATCGTAAAAAGAATGCCCCAATGATGGGGCCTAACCCGGCTGGAGGCCGAAGTGACACTCAAGTGGGACGCAATTGATGACCGTGCAGTGACCACGGCAAAAATTCTTGCTGCAGACGCCGTTGAACAGGCAGGATCCGGACACCCAGGCACCGCGATTTCTATCGCACCGGCCGCATATCTGCTCTACCAGCGCCACATGCACATTGACCCGAAGGATGATCGCTGGCTCGGCCGAGACCGCTTCGTCCTATCGGCAGGTCACTCCTCACTCACCCAGTACGTCCAACTCTACCTAGCAGGCATCGGCCTCGAGCTCGATGACCTCAAGACCCTGCGCACCGCAGGGTCCCTGACCCCGGGTCACCCGGAGTACGGCCACACCAAGGGCGTCGAAATCACCACCGGCCCGCTCGGCACCGGCATTGCTTCCGCCGTCGGCTTCGCAATGGCATCGCGACGCATGCACGGCCTGCTGGATCCGGAAGCTGCCCTCGGCGAATCCGTCTTCGACACGAACGTCTACGCGCTTGCTGGCGACGGCTGTTTCGAAGAAGGCGTCTCCGCTGAAGCCTCCTCGCTTGCAGGCACTCAGAAGCTCGGCAACCTGACCCTCATCTGGGACGACAACCACATCTCCATTGAAGACGACACCAAGATCGCCTTCTCCGAAGATGTCCTAGCACGCTACGAGGCCTACGGCTGGCACGTCCAGCGCGTCAACTGGCTACAGGAGGATGGCTCCTACACCGAAGACGTCGCAGCCCTCTCCGAGGCACTCGACGCTGCCAAGGCCGAAACCGACAAGCCGTCCATCATCGCAGTTCGCACCCTGATCGGCTGGCCGACCCCCGGCAAGACCAACACTGGTGGCATCCACGGCTCCAAGCTCGGTGGCGAAGCACTCTCCGGTCTCAAGGAAGCCCTCGGAGCTGACCCGGAGAAGATGTTCGACGTCGACGTTGAGGCAGTCGAAGCTGCACGTGCGAACGTTGCCAAGCGTTGCGCCGAATACCGCAAGGATTGGGACGCACGTTTCGAGGCATGGAAGGCAGCGAACCCCCAGCGCGCAGAGCTTCTTGAGCGTCTGCAGTCCGGCAAGCTCCCCGAAGGCTGGGAAGAAGCACTGCCGACCTTCGAAGCTGGCAAGGCAGTCGCAACCCGTGCAGCATCGGGCGCAGTCCTCAACGCGATCGCCGAAGCTGTTCCGGAACTCTGGGGTGGTTCTGCTGACCTTGCAGGTTCGAACAACACCTACATGAAGGGTCAGCCCTCCTTCCTGCCTGAAGGCGCATCCTCCGACGCATTCCAGGGCAACGAATTCGGTCGCAACATGCACTTCGGTGTCCGCGAATTCGCCATGGGCGCCATCATGAACGGCATCGCAGCCGACGGCCTCACCCGCCCCTACGGTGGCACGTTCTTCGTGTTCTCCGACTTCATGCGTGGCGCTGTCCGCCTCGCAGCCCTCATGGATCTGCCCGTCACCTACGTGTGGACGCACGACTCCATCGGCGTTGGCGAAGACGGCCCGACCCACCAGCCAATCGAGCACCTCGCTTCCTACCGTGCAATCCCGAACCTCGCAGTGATTCGCCCCGGCGATGCAACCGAAACCGCAGCCGCATGGCGGGCAGTCCTCGAGCAACGTCACCCGGCTGCCCTGGTTCTCTCCCGTCAGAACCTGCCGAACCCGGCACGCGGTGAAGGCACCGAACTTGCCACCGCTGACGGCCTCGTCCGTGGCGCATACGTGCTCGCCGACACCGAGGGCACCCCGGACGTCATCATCATGGCTTCCGGTTCCGAGGTCTCCGTGGCACTCGAAGCCCGCGAAGCGCTCGCGGGTGAAGGCGTGAAGGCTCGCGTCGTGTCCGTTCCCTGCCTCGACTGGTTCGAGCAGCAGGATGCCAAATACCGCGAAGAGGTTCTGCCGTCGGCGGTCAAGGCTCGTGTTAGCGTCGAAGCCGGTATTGCTATGCCCTGGTACCGCTATCTTGGCGATGCAGGTCGCGCAGTCTCCATCGAACACTTCGGTACCTCGGCACCCGGTGACTTCCTGTTCAAGGAATACGGCATCGATGCCGACCACGTTGTTGCGGCAGCTAAGGAATCGATCGCAGCTGCACAGTGAGGTCGCCTTTTAGTTAAGGTGCAACCCACTGATATACAACGGACGTAGCCGCAGGGGAATTTCCCCTGCGGCTACGTCCGTTTATATAGATAGCTTTTGCTATCGCAAAATGTCAAAATAAAATCCAGAAGACACTCAGAATTCTCTAAATATTTTGCCAGATTTGGCAGTTATTTATAGATAGTCGTTTTAACACGTCGCTTTTAGAGAGCCTGTTTAACCAAAGAACAGTTCTCTAAAGTATGAGTAAAGGAGAGAACTGAGTGTCTAAACCTTCACGAATCGTGGGGCTTGATGTAGCGCGCTCACTCGCGATCATCGGAATGATAGTTATCCACATGGCCTCGCTACTTTGGAGTACCAAAGTAATACTCTCTGGCCTACCCGCATCATTATTTGCCGTCATCGCCGGCGCGACGATGATGATTATCGGACGAAACTACACCAGCACCACTTTCTTGCGGCTGATAGCCCGAGGCGCTTTAATCATCCTCATCGGCCTGGCACTACTGCCCGTGGGTGGACAAATCCAAGTGGTTCTCATCGTAATGGGCCTAGTAATGATCCTAGTTTCCTGGATGCCCGCATTGGGAACATGGTGGAGGCTCGGTCTATTTATTGCCGCCACAATCGCCGCAACAATCGTTTACGCCCCCATCGAACTGCCACAGATTTATCCGCTATTGGCATGGATTGCATACTTCATCGGTGGCATGCTTCTTTTCGATGTGTACCTGCGCGGCCGACTACAGCGCAACCCCGATGCGAACAGCAACCCTAACACTCGACTGAGCTGGATCGTAACCGCTATCAGCGTTGTCATCGCTGGTATCGGTATCTACTTCCGATTTGACCCAAATATTCCCAGCTGGCTCAGCTTTACCGGTCACACCGGCGTCGTAGGCGAAATTATCCTCGCCGTTGCCGTTGCGGCCGTAGTGATTCACCTGTGCCTGATTGTAGGAGACCACTCTCGGATCGTGGCCTATCCTTTCGCGGCCATGGGAACAATGTCGCTCACCATTTACATTCTGCACATTCTTACCGCTTTCTACTGGCAGCAAAACATCGCGTTGCATTCGACTGTGTCAGCAACCGGTTTCATCGTGTTTTTCCTCGTTGCAGCCAGCCTTTGGAAGAAGTTTGTAGGACAGGGGCCTGCTGAGAAACTCGTTGCCACCACGATCAAGGCCATTGTTCCTTCTAAGAAAGGGAATTAACCGTGAAAAAATCATATTTTTCGGTCGCTGCCATTGTCAGCGCCACCCTGCTCATGACTGCTACCCCGGCTCTCGCACTCGAATATGGTGAGCCGGCGCCAGAAAATACGGAAAGCAGTTCCGTTGTCGCGCTCAAAATGGGAAAAATCGGCAGCTTTGGTGACTGCACGGGCACACTCGTTGCCGACCAGTGGGTACTCACAGCCCGCCACTGTCTAGAGTCAGTCAACAATGAAGGCACCCAGGCACGCATCGCTGGAAAGGTCTACAATGCTGATTCCTGGGCTCTTTCACCCACATCTGACGCGGGGTTACTTCACCTGACTGAAAAAGTCACTAACGCCACCCCCGCAAAAATCTCCCACGATATTCCAACCCCCGGACAGACAGGAACTCTTTACGGTTGGAGTAGCAGCTCGTCAATGGCACGATCCGGACAGCTACCAATGGCCAAAATGGTTGTCAAAGAACTACTAGGTGGCGCACCTTCCGGTTCTGAGGCGCCGAGTGCTCCCGAAACCCCTTCCGATTCCAAGGCACCTACCGGCGCTGATGCATCTACAGAGACTGCCCCGCCACAGGCTCTACAGTCAGAACCTGGAATGTCGCAATCCGGCCAAACCGAGTCTAATCCTGAGGGAATGGAAGAGGCCCCAGCCGACAACTCCATACAGCCTAGGATCGAAACCTCTATCTTGGATGTGCAGTCAGTTTCTAGAGCTGGCATGCAGGGCGGTGACTCTGGTGGCCCGTTCTTTGTCGACGGAAAGCTTGCGGGACTTGCTACCGCTGGAACTGCCAATGGGGACCCGGACCTGCCCTCCCCTAGTGCTGCAATCACCACTATTGCGGGCACCGCCGAATGGATCGACAAGATTGTCTCTGGCCGCGACACCCAAAGCGTTCTCACTGCAGAAAACACTCCTGCGCCGCCGAAGAACATTCAAACCAGCGGCGATAACATTTGGGGTTACCTTGCGATCGCAGTCCTCGGTCTTGCTGTTGCGGCAGCCGGGTCACGTATCCGCAACGCGCGCCAGTAAGAAAACCTACTGGACTGTCTAGTCAATAGCGTTTCGCCCTTTGAAGCCGCCTCCCAGAAAACACTGGGAGGCGGCTTCAAACATTAGCTCTTTTACAGTCATGTGCCCCGTATCTGCCCCTTGCCTACTGAGGTTTACAACCGATCAGCATTTTTGAACCTACCGGGACCGTAGAAAGCCATTTGCCGCCCACCCCACCAAGCGAGGAACTCCTCTGCGGTTTCACCATTGTGCCCGCAGTCGAAAGCACAATCGAATGATGCGATGATTCCCCCACTTGCCTCGGCAAGCGCCGCAGCGGCCAGCCCATAACCTGTCGAAGCCACAGCGGGGCCACCAAAGTTCCTGTATTCAAACCAGTAATGGTCTTGCTCCAGCACCTTTGCAAGCCGATCAGGAGGAAGCAGATCCTCAAATTCTTCCACTATGTCCCACAAGCCAAGATGTTCTGGCTTCGACTCGAATGGATAAACCAAGTCCTCCTCACAAATCCGGTCTTCATCCTCCACAGGTAAGCAACTGGGCCACGAGCTGGAATCCCACTGCCCGTTAATCCAGTAGGCAAACCCCAAATGCATCCGTGGCTCCCACACCACGTCTTTATCGACATAGCGAATTTCTGCATCATCACTTGGATAAAAAGCCTTCACCTCGATAGTTGCCCCAACGCGATACCTGTCGAGCAGGCTTTGGAACAGTTCTTGTGTGCGATCACGCGTTTGTTCAACTAGAGGCATGAAACCATTGGTTGGATAGACTTCGATCGTCGTTGACATGCCACCATCTTACGGATCGCAAGAATAGTTCCATCACCGAGGAGCCACCAGAGGGCGAATACTCATACGGCTTAGAGATCCGTTCGGAACGCTGAGAGAAAGTTTTACTTCTTACCTTCGTCTTGTTTTCCTACAAGCATGAAGCAGACGAGAGCGAGAAGCCAGATGCGGAGAGCGAGCAGCATATTTCTCGCGTAGTTCTCTGTAAACAGAGATTGCGAAATCAGCGACTGCGGCATACCCCAACCGCTTCGCACAGTACTTATAAACCAAGCCCTCCACACACAAACAATCGGACACTCTCGTTTTCAGCGGTAATCGTCAATGTGAACTGCTCGAGTGCCTGAGTAGTTGATTCGGCTTCCAGTTCTAACACGTCACCTGATACCGCCATTGGTGTTCCCTTCTGTGCATTCAAGCCTGTTCGAACTAATGCTCTAGCAGCGCGTGGAGCATTAGGCCCCGTCTATCATCTTGGCGTACAGATCAAACAAATGTGCCACTATGTCTTTTTCTTCCGTGCCGGGTGCGAAACCGTAAGCATGTTCAACCGCATCATCAAGATTCTGGTGAGCCCGGGTAAGCGCGGGATAGAGCCAGCCGTTATCCGGATCGTAGAGTTTCTCAAGAGTTGCATCCGGATACTGGCCGCGCGCATCAAGCACGGCCTGTGCGGCAGCCTCGATTTGAGTACGGCCAGCATCCGTAGCATCGGGCCACACCAACGTGTTGTACACGATGGTATTGGCATAGTTGTAGTCACTCTTCAACCGGCCGCCAACAGCGCGCATCCAAGCGTTGTGCACCCGCGACATTAAGATCCCAAAAACGTACCGAGAATCGGTTGGAACAAAATAAATCTTATTGCCCGGAATCATCCCATCATCTACAAACCCCATAGGAATATAAGAGCGCCGCTCCGATGACACAGCCGGCACGGCAATGTACTCCCCCATGCCCTCGTATCTGATCTCATCGAATAACCACGGGGTGTCGGCCTTCTTACGAGTGGCGGCCTTCGTAGATTTTTCAAACGTGTTTCACGTACCCGCTCTACACGCTCACGAACCAGAGGCATATCTTTCAATTCATTTGGCGATATGCCCACTAGCCAAAGACACGTCCCTTAATAAACTCCTCACCCATAGAAAACCGGCGAATCCACTTCGCTGCCTCAGGCTCAGATTTGACCAAAGAGTCTTTCTCTTTACGATCCATTAGCAGATGCGTACCATCAGTAGGTTTACCTCCAGCCACCATTAGTAACGGAGCAGATAAGGGTTTGCTTCGCCGGGCCACAAAAACATTGGCGGCCGGAGTAAGATAAGCATTGATATTGTTGGGGTGCTCGACTTCAACCTGTCCACCTGGCGTATAGGTGAATAAAGTCTTTTTCTCCCAGGCTTCATACCCAAAGCCAACAATCACCACATGGACCTGCGCTGCAGATTGCGACTCGCTAGCCCAGGGGAAAGACCGATGCGCAAAGTTGATGACAAGCCCGTCATCGAATAGCGGTTTCCAAAGAGGTTCAACCTGCTGGCCTTGCGTGATCGAATTCGTGGCAACCAAAGCTGCCTCGGTTCTGTTTCCCTTCATGAACTCGGCCGCAAGTTTGAACCAACACGCTACATAGTCCAATCTATCGGTAGGGCGGGCGTGGGTACGGCAGGCGCGAGGCGAAGGGGGAGTGAAGGAGATGACCTGTCCGTAAATTCCGGATAGTTAAGACGAAATTGCTAGCATTTTTCTTCGCTGGCCAAACCAAAACTTCGTGGATAACTGTGCCTAGATGGTTCGTTAGAGTGTTAGCACAACGTGTTTGCCGATGAATTTGGTGGTCATCTCTGCAACAGTTTTACCCTCTGGATTTCGGAATGAAGCCTCAATAACTAATAGAGCATCAGGTTTTGGCAAGTGAAGATGCTTCGTCTCATCATCGGTCGAGATGCGCGAATAGACAGTTCTAATGCCCTTCAGGTTGCTAGATTTTTCGCCGAAATTTTTTGAGAGTAGCGATGGTAAATCGCTAGAGAGATCGAAGCCAAGAATTCCTGGAAAATCATCAGCCCTGACCAAAACAGTTTCGATTCCGGCCAGTTCTTGGTAGGTCTCATCCAGGTAATGAGCTCTGCGAATAGTCGCGACGAACGGTTCATCTTCTGCCTGAAGTAGCTTGCGTTCACTGTCGTCGGCAGCCTCAAGTGCTGCCGAGACAAGCTTTACGTGGGTTTGCGGATATTCAGCTGCATTCCAGCTAGCCACCGTAGACGGAGGATCTTCTTGTTGGGGGAGCTGATTTCGGTCTGCGACAAACGTGCCGCGTCCAGGTATCCCAACGGTTAGCCCATTTTGGCTCAGAAGCATCAGTGCACGACGAACCGTCATGGGCGAGACCTTGAAAGAGGAAGCAAGTTTCACTTCGCTGTCCAGGCGCTCTCCGGGGCTCATTCCAGATATCCGTTCAAGCAAAGCCTCGTAAACCTTGGCGTACTTTGGCTCCATAAATTTTCCTTCATCGTTGTTGTTGACAACAAGCATAGCGGAACCCTAGGGTGTTGTTAAACATTTACCCTAGGGTGAATGTCGTTTCCCTGACAATGAGCCTAAGGAAGCCTCATGAATCAAAAGCGCATCTCGTATTCAGTCACGGGCTGTGAATCTCGAGGAGTTATCGTCGCGTTCCACGGCGTAACAGATAATGCTGCCTCTCTTTCTGATCTTGCGCGCGAATGGAAAAAAGATTGGAAAATATACCTAGTAGACACCCTAGGGCATGGGTTGTCTGAAAGCTTTACTGCTGAAGAACTAAAAGACCCTTTCGCTGCAATGGTCACACAAATGCGTTCTGTAGTTGTTGAGGCGGCTCGAACAAGCCTAAGTAGAAAAGTCGTACTAATCGGTCACTCGCTCGGTGGTGCGATTGCGGCCACGATCGCGCAGCAGCTGCCCGACATCGTTCAAGCTCTGGTTCTAGAAGATCCCGCATTGCTAACTCAGGAGCAGAAAGAGCTCTACCGCAGTTCAGCCACAGATCTAGTTAAGCGCCAGGAAATGGTGACCGAGCATGTTGGCGATGCCATCAGCGAACTAATGAAGGTCTACACGGCATGGCCACCATCTGAATACGGCGCATGGGCACAAGGTAAAACACAAGTCGACCGCAAATTCGTTGCTACCGGAGTGGTTGGCACACTCGGGCGAGAAGTTTTCGAAAAGCTAAAGATGCCGACCCTGCTGGTTACCGGCGACCAAGACGATGTTCTTTTCGGCAAAAGCGGCCAAGCAGAACTAGAAAAACTCGGTAAACCTTTTATTAGCTCAGTTTTGATTTCTGACGCATCCCACACTGTCAGAAGAGACCAACCAGAAGAGTTCTACCGGGTAGTTGGAGCCTTCATCAACCGCTATGGAACCAGACAGGAGCTTCCCGAACCATTCATCGCCGAAGAGCTGCGGGACGTTATCGCAGCAACACCAAAACAAGACACTGAAAACGTTGCCGCGATGCGAGAAGAAGGCGAGAAGTTACTTGCTGACGTGCGTCCTAAAGATGGCATCGTCGCAACTGACGTTCGAGTAGGCGAAAAATTCAATCTACGCTTTCTGCGCGCAGAAGGTGCTGAGTCAAAAGTAGCCGTGCTGGCAATACATGGTGGCGGCTTTGTAGCGGGGGCGGCGCGATACGACGATGAACGTAATAGCGAGTTAGTAGAGCTTTTCAGAGGAGCGGTCATCGCCAGCCCCGATTACCGGCTAGCTCCTGAACACCCTTGGCCCGCAGGGGCACAAGACTGCGCAGATTCATTGCGATATCTAGCGAATAAATATCCAGATTTGCCTTTAATAGTTTTCGGTGATTCTGCAGGTGCTGGTCTAGCACAGCAGGCAATCCAGATCGTTCAAAACTCCGACGCCCCGATAAATATCGAGAGAGCAATACTCTTTGAACCATGCCTAGAACCAGGCATGGCCACCAGATCTTTCGAAACATATAAAGACGGCCCCATCTGGACAAAAGAAGCCTCCGAAGGCGCCTGGAGGCAATACCTGGGGGACGTAACGAAAGCTTCGCCATATATCCCCTCCCGGGCAGTTGCTGAGCTTATGCCGCCAACTTTCGTAATAGTTAACCCGGCCGATCCTTTGCGCGATGAAGGCATTCACCTTGCCGTAGACCTGGCAGACGCAGGGGTGCCCACCGAATTACATATGTACGCAGGAACGTTCCACGGGGCACTGTCAGTTCCCGGAACAAACACGTGGGAGCGTGTCAAAGAAGATGTCCGTTCCTTCATGTCAACTCCAATCATCTAATCAACTCACTAGTCTTGGAAAGGACTTCTCATGAGCAATAACAACAGACTCCTGCAAATCGCAGGGGCGGCTGCCCTAGGCGGCTTCCTGTTCGGTTTTGACGTTGCTGTCATTAACGGTGCGATTGGTTCAGTGTCGGGAAGCGAAACCGGCTTCGGCCTTACCCCTTGGCAAACGGGTCTGGTGGTTTCCATCGTTAGCCTGGGCGCAGCAGTTGGTGCTGCAATCGCAGGCGGTATTGCTAACCGAATTGGCCGTGTGAAGGTCATGATCGCTGCCGCAATCCTATTTTCTATCTCTGCGATTATGAGCGGCCTATCGTTTAGCTTTGGCGCGCTAGTTATTTGGCGTCTAATCGGCGGCTTCGGTGTGGGCATCTCGGCTGTCATAGCGCCTGCTTATATCGCAGAAATTGCTCCTGCCGATAAGCGGGGCAGACTAGGAACCCTTCAGCAGCTAGCCATTGCGGTCGGTATTTTTGGTGCCTTCATCACGAACTTCATTTTGGTTAAGGCCACCGGTTCTGCCGACGCTGAAGGCTGGTTTGGGTTGCACACTTGGCGATGGATGTTCATCAGTGAGCTGCTGCCAGCCGTTCTGTATGGAGTCTTCGTTATCTTCCTACCCGAATCTCCTCGCTACCTCGTCTCAATCGGAAAAGAAGAAGAAGCTGAGAAAATCATTTCTGCAGTTGGCTCCGACTCCGACCCCAAGGGACGAATCAACGAAATCCGTGGGTCACTTGCGGGACACCGTCCTCGGTTCGCTGACCTTCGCGACAAGAAATATGGGTTGCGTCCAGTCGTTTGGGTAGCGCTAGCCTTCGCCTTCCTCATCCAGATGGCAGGTATTAATAACGTTCTACTATATGCAACTGATCTTTGGAGCACAGTAGGTTTCGAGGGCAACCTGTCGGTATTCATTCCGGTATTGACCTCAATCATTGGCATCGTAATGACAATCGTGGGCATGAGTGTTATCGACAAGGTAGGACGCCGCCCACTGCTCCTTTGGGGTGCAATCGGCATGTTTGTTGCGATGGTAGTCGCAGCTATTACCTTCACCCAGGGCACCTTGACCGAGGAAGGCGCACTCAATCTGAGCGGAGTGTGGGCTATGGTCGCGCTTATGAGCGTTCACCTGGTTTACATCATTTTCTGTGGTACCTGGGGCGTTGTGCTTTGGGTATTTTTAGGCGAAATTTTCCCGAATCAGATTCGTACCGCTGGCCTTGGCTTCGCTACAGCCGGTAACTGGATCGGTGGAACCTTAATTACCTTCCTCTTCCCGGTGACCAAGGAATACATCGGTCTGTCTGGCACATACTTCTCATACGCTGTAGTCGCCGCAATCCTGATCTGGCTGGTAGCTCGCCATATCCCAGAAACCAAGGGCGTCGAGCTTGAGGACATGTCTTACGACCTCAAGTAGCTGATCTTGGAACCAAGGCGTAGGTAATGTGTCGAAGCTAAAAAGACGGAAAATTTCCACCTACAAACTTTAGGATTCGCCACCGGCGATTGCTGCCTCAACCAGTTCACAATGCTGCGCCCGTGGGCTTAGGAGATCAATATTAGAAATGCTGATTAACCGTCAGCACGCGATATATGTGCTGACGGTTAATCAGTAAATACGACAAACAATCAATCGGTGTTTGACGATCAACCAAAAGTGACTAAGGACGAGAGGTGGTAGACGCAGACCCCAGCCGGGCTGGAATTTCCATCTTGGGGCTAGACATTGGCGGCACAAAAATTGCTTCGGCAGTTGTCACTTTTCTGGCTGGGCAAATCTCGGGTGATGATTTTGCGGCTGGTGAAAACCCCGACTTTCGCAAGCCAAGAGCATCGCCACCGAGGCCTCTCGAGGCGGAAAGGCAGTTCTGGAATCCGTAGCTGATCTAGTCGAAGACCAAATTAGGCTCGCCCTAGAGGCTGGAAAGCTACTACGAGGCATCGCGAATCGTCACGTCAATAAAACCGCGAGCGGTAGTCGAGTTTTCAAAACGGACGTTAGTGGTGACGTCTTCCATTCCAACAACATCGCGAAGTAGCTCAAGCCAAAAAGATGCCGTATCGCCCTTCTCGTAGCCACGGCCCTTCCATCTTCCAGTGAAAGCCTTGGCCGTCGCCTTGCGCTGCAACTCCGCTTGTCGGATCACGATCCTCTCCCTCAATCACCACAAGTTTCAATAACCAGCCAACAAAACCGGCTACCTTCTAAAACTACCGGGTTTTTTCTCGTTAAAGGGGCTTCCACACGGAACCGGCAACTTAACTAGCAAACACATCATTTGAGGAACTAAAAGCACCAGCCAGTGATACGCGCCCTGTAAACCTAAGCCCGCAATCGCGCCTATTTTCGGCTCACGTCCAAGATAATGGGCACATGAGCAACACGTGCAGACCACTTCAACCATTCGATAATTGACCGCGTTATCTGATTGCTCTCACGCTCGGCATTACGGCATAGACGGTCACAGGCGTTTTTCCTTGTTTTCATGCCACCACTGTTACGTCCGCGCACTTCTTCTACTCCATCGGCGTGACCAGTACAGAAATGGGTGCATAGCAACAAGGTTGTCCCGTTTACGACGTTGCGAACTAAGATCAGGAATGCACAATCGCCTGGTCGGATAACATTGTGCAGGAGATTTTAATTGCGGGGACTGTAATCTGCTTGGGATTATCGCTCACCGACGAAACAGCTCGTCATGTGATCCTGTTCGTTGAAAATAGGCAAACCCGCCGTCAGTTTTCCAGATAACTAGCCAGTCACCCGCATCCGCAACGTGGCACTCATTGCTACCATCCCACTCGCCAGAGAGCCTGTGCATCCGGTGCCTGCTCATGCCAAGGCCGCTTCGATAAGGTCGCGGCCAGTCGCATAGCTTTCGCTACTGCCCGAGGCAATCATCTCCCGAGTCTCGCGGATAGCTCGGAGACTTTCCTCGTTTGGACGCTTGTAATCGAGAGACAAAGGAATCGAGTTGGTATTCACCATTTCCGTGAAAAACGCCCGCACGACGGAAGACAGATCAAGCCCGTAAGATTCCACGACACTTGCTGCCCCGTCTTTCAACTCACTATCAAGACGGATAGTCAGATTACTTGACGCCATTTTCCCTCCATCCACAGTTTGCACTCACAGCTTACAACGCTTGTTAGTGCAAAAACAATGTAGTGTGCGCCCACCCAACTAGAGGCCTTCAACTAGCCCCCGAAAGTTGGACTGAGAAATCAATTAGCGACTAGTTCAACCAAAGGCATGAACCCGTTGGTTGGATAAACTTCGATAGTGGTTGACATGCCCCATCTCACGGGCCGCAATAACAGTTTCATCACCAAGGAGCCACCAGAGGGCTAGTAATCATACGAATTAAAGATCGGTTCGCAACGCTGAGAACAAGCTCTTTACTTCTTGCCTTTGTCTTGTTTTCCTACGAGCATGAAGCAGACGCGAGCGAGGAAGCCGGTAACCAAAACCCGAATCAGTCCGGCCTCACGCCCTCCAAACACGGGCGTTAAGTGTACGGCCTCCGTTAGACCGTGTACTGGAGGGCTATGCGATCTTCCGGATGACGATCATTCAGATAGAGGACGACCAGAAAGAACCACTCCGCTGGTTTCATCAAAAACCACACAGCATCAGCCGCCCACTGCGATCTGATCAGCTTGGCAATCGGGAAGCCATACGTGTCATACAAGCGACGAATAACCCGATGAGTTCTGGGCACACGCTCTTCCAGCACCTGCTCAAACGCATTTGCCACAAGCAACTGGCGATTGACAACGACCGGCCGGCCATGACGCAAGCCCATGCGAATCGGCTTTACCACCCCTCGATGTCCGCCAGCTGCCACAGTGCAAAGATAGTGCTCGTCAAAATACACATTCTGGGGGGCAACCTGCTGTGACAGGTTCCAGTCACTGGTCTGCGTAAATGCTTGCACCACTAAGCTTGGCGACTGGCCAAACAAAGCTAGAATCCCGACCACCACCGCAAGTAGCGGGAGCGCCGCTACAAACCCTAGAAGAGGCCAGCGATTCGCATCAGCCACCATCGCATCCAGTTTGCTCAATATCGAGGAGCCATCGATGCGGCCTCGTCTATCTTCATCAGCTTCGTAGGCTCGAACTTGGATCGCAACTGTTTTCACCACAATCGCAAGCACAGCCAACAAAGGAAGAATCAACAGCGCGTCTAAGGGCTTTTCAAAAGTTGTGATCTGGATAGTCCACACCAGGCCGAACGCAACGCCTAAGTAGAGCCCCGCAATCGCAATCACAACTACGAGGGGCGGCAACTGCTTGGCCTCGTTGAAGCGCAAAATGAGGAACCCGACTACGAACAGTAGCGAGATGAACAGCACGTGTGGCCATGCCCGGGTGTAAATCGGCGCGTGGGTTTGGTAGTTTGCCAGCTGAACGTGCCAGTCAGCAGTCGGCACAACCTCTTTGAAGAACCCTAGGTATCCGAACTCATAAACTGCTACGACGCACAGGGTCCAAACGTCCAGGCCCGCATCGAGAACCGGCAGGTCCTTGCCGCTTGCCGCTTTAACCGCACGGATTATTTGGCTGACAGTCAGCGCTACTGGGTAGCCGGCCACGAGTGCGATGAGGGCTCCTCCAACCAGAATCTGCCCGAAAACCTGGCTCGCGCCTGAAGGAGGTTGAGATGCGAGGCTGGCAATCGCTCCGGCAACTCCGATCAACAGCGCTAAAACGATTCGCGAAAAAGAGGGGTGTTTGCTGGCGTAACGGTACAGCTTCACTTGTCCTCCTCTCCTGCAAAACACGATACACGCGTTCTCTAAACCCTTGAACTAGCGCAGAACTTTTCTGCCATAAAGTGGTTAGTTCCGTTGACGCCACACATGCAACGGGCGCGACTCCAGATAGTTTGAAGTCGCGCCCAGTATATGCGCGTGGTGAGCGAACATTGTCGATTACTACTGTAAGTCGCCCTAGAACGAGTGGAGCCCCGCGGGTTAGCCCTCCAGCCAAGCGATCTACGAGCATACGCATCGCCCGATCCTTAAACTCCTACGAATACCACTTTGGCCATACCCCAATCCTCTCAAAACAGGTAGGAACAAAACCCAGGACGCTTCACGTCATGCTTCACCCCAATTCCAAAAGGAGAACTAACTTTCTTTACAAACCAGCCTAGCCCGCCCGCGTCCTCCAGGAAAATGTGTTGTTTTCCGGAGGACGACGGGCGATATTTGCCTGCAAATCGCGCGAAGCTTTCCCTCTCGACCGCGCACAAGCAGATAGCGAATTCGTAGGGGGGAATACCCGCGCTAGTTATCCACGTTTGTGAGCGCGGAAAGTGACCATAACTCCCGAAGCCCCTAACAGCAGCGAGATGAGTACCATCTCGGGCACGCCAGCTCCCGTCTTCGCCAGCTCCTCTGGACTGCGATTTTGGACAGACTTCTTGCCCTTTTCTGCGGGTTTAGGAGTCGGATTCATCGGGTCAGCAGCAGGCTTTTGTGGATGCGGTTTTACATCCGGATCTGGCTGCGGTTCTGGGTTCGGGTTTGGTTCCGGTTCAGGTTGTGGCTGAGGGTTCGGGTCTCCCCCTGGATCGGGATTCGGATTTGGATTGGGTTCCGGATTTGGTTCTGGCTCCGGTTCTGGCTCGGGCGCCGGGGCCTCCCTCACCAATAAAATGCTTAAAGGAGGTACCGTAACTTTACCGTTTGAAGTGAGCGTTACCGGTTTTTGGTAAACGTCCAATCCTTTAATCATCACCTCGTATTCCCCAGCCGGCAAAGGTGCCTCCCAAGCCTGTTTGTCTGCATTCACGTACGCGAACGCATCGGCACTTTCTTTACCACTCTTAGTTTTCACCGGGAACGCATTTTTTACGGTATACCCCACATGATTAGTAGCAATACTTTCTCCACCGGCAATAATTTCGTGCGTGTACTTCTGGTTTACAGCGTCGTAACTGCCCTGACGCATAAAATCATATTGCTTACGGAACTTGTTTAAATCCCGGAAGAACTTTACTTCCTTTTCGTATTGCTGAGCCCGGTCATAGTTGAAAACGTTGACCGAGTCGGGAGACTTATACGAGTTGTGATCCCCCGCTTTGGTGCGCAAGAATTCCTGCCCGGCGTGGATGAATACTGCGCCATTGGCCAGGTACTGGGTGCCGGTACCGAGGGCATGCCGCTGAGCTACTTCACTATCGGGGGTATCTGCCGGCAAACTTCCTTTCAATTTATCGAACATGGTGTAGTTGTCATGGGCTTCGTTGTAGACCACGGATTGGTCTGGTCCCAGATATTTACGCACATATTGGGCGCCCTTGATATTGTTCAACAAATCCCAAGAGCGTTGTTCTTGGTTGGCGCCACTGATAAAACCGGTGTGGTTCAACTCGAAGTTATCGCCCTTTACGGTGTCGCGATACTGGTCATTGAAGAACGAGATTCCGGGCATCTGTTTCGCGTTTTCCTGGTTAGCCGCTGCTACCCCACTGGGATGGTTACCCATCTTCCAGCCCTCACCCAGAATCACAATCGAGGGATCAATCTTATTTAGCGCTTCCCGTACCGCTTTCATAGTTTCCACGTCATGGATACCCATAAGATCGAAACGGAAACCGTCAATATCGTAGTGCTTTGCCCAATAGGTAACCGAATCAACAATGTATTTACGCATCATCAGTTGTTCAGAAGCGGTTTCATTGCCAACTCCGGTCCCGTCTTGGAACTTACAGTTCGCATCCATCCGGAAATAGTAGTCCGGGACAGTTTGTTGCAACGGAGATGTTTCCGGATTGTAGACATGGTTATAAACCACATCCATAATCACTCGCATATCATTAGCATGCATGGTTTCTACCATTGACTTTAGCTCCAGGATGCGCGAGGTGGGATCCGCCGGATTGGTCGCGTAAGAGCCTTCGGGAACGTTGTAGTTTTGGGGATCATATCCCCAGTTATATTGGGCGTTATAGGAAAGATCGCCCAGCTCATCTACAGACCAGAAATCAAAAATCGGCAATAACTGCACATGGGTGACCCCTAGAGACTTTAGATAATCCAGACCCGAAAGATTCCCTTCCTTGGTTTTAGTACCCGCCTCAGTGAGCCCCAAGAACTTACCCTTATTAGTAATGCCATTATCAGGGCCGATGGTTAAATCGCGTACGTGTGCCTCGTAAATAATCGCGTCCTTCATCGAGGTAAATGCGGGCATCCGTTTACCATCCCAGTTGCTGGGTACAGTTTTATCGGGGTCAATTACCACGGTACGGGTACCGTTGGCGGTAACCGCCCGGGCATAGGGATCGATAGCTTCGTTAACCTTGTCACCCGCGAAATGGAGACGGTAGCGATACTGCAGTCCCTTTTGGTCACCGTCGAACGTAATCTCCCAGGTTCCCTTTTCCCCTTTGGTCATGGCAGCGACTTTTCCGTTCTCGGAATAGTTAACGAATTCGACTGCTTGGGCAGTGGGCGCCCATACCCTAAAGGTGGTTTTTTCCGGGGAGTAAATAGCCCCTAACTCGCCCTCGTAAAAATATTTGTTATTAAATTCCGCGGTATGTAAATCCGCGCAATTGCTGGTGGATCCGGGTTTGGGAATGTCGGATTCCGAATAGTAAACCTTGGGGTCACCCTGCACAATCCAGATTTCCGCCTTCCCCTGGGGAAACTTGGTAACAAAGAGGTCGTCGGGAGTGTTTTTCTCTGCCCATTCTTTTCCGGCTTCCGAACGGCGCACAATCAGACCAACTTTTTCAATCCCATTTGGGTCTGTATGAGTAAGGGTGGCGGTATGGTTTCCATCAAAATCCGCTCGCTTTCCTTCCTTACCCGGAAGCCAAGTCCACACATTCCAGTTGTCATATTTATTGTCGGAACGCAGGTAGTGGACAGTCACCGTGACCTCGGTAGGGAGGGCAGGGGGATTTTCGGCGGGTTTTAGCTGGTAGTTGCCATCGGTTTTTATATCAATCCCGCCCGGAACCGGGATATCCTTCAAATCAGAGGTTTGCCACGCCCAGTCGTTTGTCGCAGTAGAGCGGCGCACAATCAAATTAACTTTTTCATTCGGAGCCGGAACAGTGACTTCGGCGGTTAGGTTACCGGCCCCATCCTTTCCGGTGAAAGCCACGGGGTAACCACCAGAACCCTCGGTCCACACCCACAGGTTATATTCCGATGCGGGCACATTGGGATCGGGGGTAAAACTCACCTTTAGTTTGCCGTCTGCTGCGGGTTCCAGTCCGTCCTGGTTATAACTGAAACTACGAGCATCCCACCTGGTGAAAACCGAGTTCCCCGGTTTCGCGCCAGTAAACACGGTGGATTCCCAAACTCGATTTTCACTCTGTCCTGGCTGTAAGGAAGTGGTGTCCGTGCGGTACACCCGGAAGTTCAAGGGATCGCCTGGCGCCAGAATATTTGTGTTTATATACCCTTCTGGTTGCTGGCCGGAGAACATTTGACTTTGCTTTGCCTGCCCATCAGCCCAGTACTCGACTCGGTAAACAGTTAAAGGGTTTTCAACGGTCGGATCCGGCTTGAAGTTCAGGTACATTACCCCGCTATTGGGTCCCGCGTGAGCTAAGGGAGTGCCTGCTATTACCAGCAGAAAAGCGATAAAAATCCCAAAAAAACTTCTACTAATTCTTGTTTTCACTGGTCCTCCTCGACCAATAGGCGTAGGCGGCAACATCGCCGGAAACGTTTCCGAAACCATGGTATCAGACTTCAAATAAGACATGAAGATTGGGTTAATACCCAAAACAGGTAGGAACAAACCCAGGATGCTTCAGGTTTTCTCACAAGTCCAACAGTGTCACGAATCCTCCAGCGCCTATACAAAGACCTCACCGATTCAAGACCCACACCGACCTGCCTAGCCGAACCTCTATAACCAAACCCCTGCTCAAACAAACCCACCAACACCGCCCGCCGCTCATAAGTCAACTGAGAACTCAAATGCATACAAATCCCCCGGAAGAAAACTGAATAAATCAGTCCAACTTCCGGGGGACAGCTCAGTGGTTGGGGGCCAAAAATTCGAAAGACTAACGGGTCAGAAAACCCACTTTTGCATCAGACCGTAGGCAACGATGCACACGACCCACACGATCAAAATGCCGAGGGTGATTCGGTTCAGGTTACGCTCTGCAACACCGGATGAACCGGCGGTAGACGAAATGCCGCCACCGAACATATCGGAGATACCGCCGCCCTTGCCCTTGTGCATAAGGACCGTGAGGGTCAGCAAAAGGCTGGTCAGCACGATGAGGACGAGCAGGGTAATTTTGAGTGCAGTCACTGTTGAATCCGATTCTTGAGTAGACGATACACGCGTAAGCGCATCGCTGAAACGTAACTGTCGCTAGTCTAGCGGGTTAAAGCCCGAGGGAGCCAACCGGCAAGCCGGTTGGCTCCCCTTCAGAGTCAATTGTTAAGAATTGCTCAGGCGTAGAAGCGTGCCATCTCGGCGAAGGAATCAGCCTTCAGCGATGCGCCACCGATGAGTGCACCATCGATGTCGGGCTGAGCCATGAGTTCCTTGATGTTGCCCGGCTTTGCCGAACCACCGTAGAGAACGCGGGTTGCTTCAGCGGTGTCTGCACCGAAGTCTTCAGTCAGTGCTGCGCGGATTGCACCGCAGACTTCCTGTGCATCTTCGCTGGTCGCGGTTTCGCCAGTGCCGATTGCCCAGATGGGTTCATAGGCGATGACGATCTTGGCGACGTCTTCAGCGGACCAGCCAGCGAGTGCTGCGCGGATCTGGCCGAGGACGAACTCAACGTGGGTGCCGGCCTTGCGGATTTCAAGGGCTTCACCGCAGCAGAGGATCGGAGTCATGCCTGCGTCGAGGGTCTTACGGGCCTTCGCACCAACGAGTTCGTCGGACTCGTTGTGGTACTCACGACGCTCCGAGTGACCCATGACGACGTAAGTGCAGCCGAGCTTGTCGAGCATAGCGGTGGAGATTTCACCGGTGTATGCACCGTTGTCGTGGATGGAAACGTCCTGTGCACCGTACTTAATGCCGAGTTCATCGGCGTCAACGATAGTCTGAACGGTACGGATGTCAGTGAACGGAGGAATAACCAGGACCTCACACTTGGAGTAGTCGTGGTTGTGATCCTTCAGTTCCATTGCCAGGCCCTGGACAAGGTGATTGGCCTCGAGGTGATCGAGGTTCATCTTCCAGTTGCCGGCCATCAGCGGGGTACGTGCCATTTTTCAGTCCTCCAGAACTGCGATACCCGGCAGGACCTTGCCCTCGAGGAGTTCGAGGGAAGCGCCACCACCGGTGGAAATGTGGGAGAAGGTGGATTCGTCGAAGCCGAGGGTACGAACTGCAGCTGCAGAGTCGCCACCACCGATGACGGAGAACATGTCGCCGTCAGACAGTGCCTGAGCAACTGCCTTGGTGCCTGCTGCAAATGCCGGGAATTCGAAGACGCCCATCGGGCCATTCCATGCGATGGTCTTCGCCGATGCAATTTTTTCGGCGAAGAGCTTCTGCGATTCAACGCCGATATCGAGGCCCATCTGGTCATCCGGAATAGCGTCGACAGCAACGTTGGTTGCCGGTGCGTCAGCTGCGAACTCGGGAGCAACGACGACGTCGACCGGGAGGACCAGTTCAACGCCACGCTCTGCTGCTTCGGCGATGTAGCCCTTCACGGTTTCGATCTGGTCTGCTTCGAGCAGGGATTTGCCGACCGAGTAGCCCTGAGCTGCAAGGAAGGTGAAGACCATGCCGCCACCGATGAAGAGGCGGTCAGCCTTCTTCAGCAAGTTGGCGATAACACCGAGTTTGTCAGAAACCTTGGAACCGCCGAGGACGACGCCGTAGGGGCGCTCCGGGTTCTCAGTTGCCTTGCGCAGGGATTCGATTTCCTTCAGAACCAGCAGGCCGGAAGCGGAAGGAACGAGCTTGGCGATGTCGTAGACGGAAGCCTGCTTGCGGTGCACAACACCGAAGCCATCGGAGACAAATGCATCGCCGAGTTCTGCGTATGCCTTGGCCAGTTCTTCGCGTTCTTCGTCAACTTTGGAGGTCTCGCGTGCGTCGAAGCGGACGTTTTCGAGAAGAGCGATTTCGCCTTCACCGAGAGCTGCAACGGTAGCCTTGGCGGATTCGCCAACAACGTCGCCTGCAAGGCTGACGGGGGCGTCGATGAGTTCGCCGAGACGAGCTGCGACAGGTGCCAGCGAGAATGCCGGATCGACCTTGCCCTTCGGGCGACCGAGGTGAGCCATGATGATAACCTTGGCGCCAGCCTTGGTCAGCAGGTTCAGGGTCGGCAATGCCGCGCGAATACGACCGTCATCGGTGATGACACCGTCCTTCAACGGAACGTTGAAGTCAGAACGAACCAGAACGCGCTTGCCACGCAGTTCGCCGAGAGTTTCGATGGTCCTCATAGAACCAACCTTTCATTAAAGGGGCGGAGTATCCGCCCGAAAATCGTGAGTACACAAGCGCCCGCACACCTCATAGGGGGTGCGCGGGCGCAAGTGTTTGCTGATCACAGCGTACGAGGTGCGATTCAGGCGAGCTTCGAGCCAACCAGAGCGGTCAGCTGGACGAGGCGGTTGGAGTAGCCCCACTCGTTGTCGTACCAGGACAGGACCTTGACGAGGTCGCCGATGACCTTGGTCTCGGATGCATCGAAGATCGAGGAGTGCGGATCGCCAACGATGTCGGTGGAAACGATCGGATCTTCGGTGTACTCGAGGATGCCCTTGAGTTCGCCTTCAGCAGCTGCCTTGACTGCAGCGTTGAGGGATTCAACGGTGACGGGCTTCTCTGCCTGGAAGGTGAGGTCGGTGAGGGAGCCGGTCGGGGTGGGAACGCGGACTGCGAGGCCGTCGAACTTGCCAGCGAGCTCTGGGAGAACCAGAGCAACAGCCTGTGCCGCGCCGGTCTTGGTCGGGATCATGTTCAGTGCTGCTGCACGTGCACGACGCAGATCCGAGTGCGGTGCGTCGAGGACGCGCTGATCGCCGGTGTAGGAGTGGATGGTGGTCATGATGCCACGAACGATGCCGAACTCCTGGTGGAGAACCTTGGCCAGCGGTGCAAGGCAGTTGGTGGTGCACGAAGCGTTCGAAACGATGTTCATCGTTGCGTTGTCGTAATCTTCGTGGTTCACGCCCATGACGAAGGTGCCGTCAACATTCTTCGCCGGAGCGGAGATAACGACCTTCTTGGCGCCAGCTTCGATGTGAGCTACAGCCTTGGTGCCATCGGTGAAGAAGCCGGTGGACTCGACAACGACCTCAACGCCGAGCTCGCCCCAGGGGAGGTCGGCCGGGTTGCGCTGTGCGAGGACCTTGATGGCCTTGCCGTTCACGATAATGGAGGATTCGTCGTAGGAAACTTCACCATTGAAACGACCGAGAATCGAGTCGTACTTAAGAAGGTGAGCGAGAGTCTTGGTGTCGGTGAGGTCGTTCACTGCAACGATCTCGATGTCCGCGCCCTGCTCGAGTGCTGCGCGGAAGAAGTTGCGTCCAATACGGCCAAAGCCATTGATGCCAACGCGGGTGGTCACTATTGTCCTCCTGCTCGTGCCCTGCACGGGCACGTTTTCGAATGTGCAACCGGTATCCGCACGGTGCGAATCCGGCCCGCAGTTATCTGCGGTTCTAGCAAGACCTAATTTACACCCCACGGTGGTCTACGGCACCTTCAGTGGACGAACCCATACGTGGCAATAATAACGTTCGCAGCTTGAGGTGGACTAAAGTCCTCAGTCGTCCTCGAGCATTTCGATCGTGAGCGCAGCTTCCGTATCCGGAATCCCACGATCATGAGCAACCTTGTCAGCCATGGCCAGCAGGCGACGAATACGACCGGCAACAGCATCTTTCGTCAACGGCGGATCCGTGTGCTTTCCCAGTTCCTCCAAGGACGCCTGCTTGTACTTCAGACGCAGAGTTCCCGCTTCAAGAAGATGAGGCGGAATGTCGTCGCCGAGGATTTCGAAGGCACGTTCCAGTCGGGCTCCCGCGGCTACAGCAGCACGCGCAGAACGACGCAGGTTGGCGTCATCAAAGTTCGCCAGACGATTCGCCGATCCACGGGCTTCGCGCTTCTCTCGACGATCCTGCCACGTCTTCTGAGTAGAGGAGGCCCCCATCTTGCCAATCAGTTGCCCGATGGCCTCTGAATCGCGGACAGAGACGCGGTCCGTGCCTCGTACTTCTTTCGAACGTGCAGCGGCGCCCAACTTTCGCGCACATCCGACCATAGCGAGCGCAACCTCGGGTCCTGGGCATGTCACTTCCAGCGAAGTCGAGCGCCCGGGCTCCATCAGTGACCCACGCGCAAGGAACGCTCCACGCCAGACCGCGGCCGCTTCATCGTTCCCCGACGCCACCAAGGTGGCAGGGAGACCGCGTACTGGCCGGCGAAGAGAATCGACAAGACCGGTCATACGAGCAAGCTCGTCAGCCTTATGCACAACGCGAACAACAAAACGCTTACCGCGACGCAGCGAACCACCTGAAACAACGACAACCGTTGATTCAGCGTTGTAGAGCGTCTGCAAAAACAGACGAAGACGGAGCGCCGCTGCGGGGGTATCCAGCTCTGCTTCGATCAGAATGTGGCCGGAAACAAGGTGCAGTCCACCAGCGAACCGCAGAATCGCAGCGGTTTCAGCAGCCATCTCAGACTGAGTTTGTGGCGCAACGCGCGCAAGTTCATCTTTTAAGTCAGTAGTTAGTGACACGTTCATTTCCTCAGATGTCGCTTCAGGGCAGCCAAGTCTCAGTTTTGCCGACTTCTCCAAGGAACCCGTCAAACGCATCCCTCAGTGCTGCGGCAAGGCGGAGCGGGTCGTGGTGAGGTTGTCCATCACCGGTACGAACCTGTCGAAGTAGGACGCGAGCGCCCAGCCCCTCTGAAGCAACAATAAGGTCGTCGACATCATCAATGGCGGTTGGATCGGCAATAATCACATCCAGTTTGAAATCTGGAGCATAGTCACGGATCACGCGAACATGATCGGCAGTGGTCATACGATCTGTCTCGCCACGCTGGCGCGATAGGTTCAAGATCAACGCACGGTGGGCATCGGTCGTCACAAGTGCACGGTGAACGTCTGGCACCAACAGATGCGGAATCACGGACGTGTACCACGAGCCAGGACCAAGCAAAACCCAATCCGCCTGTTCGATCGCCGTCCCAACTTCTGCTGGAACACGCGGGCTTTTGGGAAGAAGACGAATATGTTCGACAGTTCCTGGAGCAACCGCCACCTTCGACTGTCCCGAAACCGTGTACTTACGTCCGTCATCATCCATGTCCGCTTCGATCTGGAGAGGATCGATGGACATTGGAAGCACACGGCCGCTCGCACCAAGAAGACGCCCAACCCAATCAAGACCCTCAACCGGGTCGTCAAGCAACTGCCACAAGCCGGAGATCAAAAGGTTACCTAAAGCGTGCCCATTCAACGGCCCGGTTGTTTCAAGACGCGTTTGTAGGACATCACGCCACGTCAGACCCCACTCGGTTTCTTCGCAGAGAGAGGCAAGAGCCATGCGAAGATCACCGGGTGGCAGGATCTCCATCTCTTGACGCAGGCGACCTGATGATCCCCCATCATCGGCGACGGTAACTACCGCAGTCAGAGATCGCGTGATGTGGCAAAGAGCGCGCAGAGTGACGGAAAGACCGTGGCCACCACCGAGAGCGACAACGGAAGGACCGGTTTCTCCGCGTAGTGTCCAACCTGCTGCATCGACGTATGACATTTACTCTCTCCCGAGGTCACGGTGGTGGACTCGGACAGGATAGCCGTTTTCACGAAGCCTGTTGGCAATCAGTTCCGCACATGCGACCGAGCGATGCTGACCGCCGGTACATCCCACGGCAATTGTTGCGAATGGTTTGAGCTCACTAATGTAGCCCTGAAGCATGGGGGCAAGCAGGTCCGCATATGACACAACGAACTGTCGAGCTCCGGGCTGATCCAGCACGTAATCCGCAACCGGCTTATCGCGACCGGTCAGATGACGGAGTTCATCCACCCAGTACGGGTTCTTCAAGAAACGCACGTCAAGCACATGATCAGCATCAATCGGGATTCCTCGTTTGAAGCCGAAAGATTCAACTGTGATTTGAAGCGGACGATCACCCTCCCCCGCAACGACATCGCGGATATGACGCGTCAGGTCGTGGACGGACATATTCGACGTGTCAATCACTTCATCTGCGATGCGACGAACGGGAGCAAGCATACGTCGTTCGGCTTCAATGCCGTCCAGGATTGTCTTCTGCCCCTGCAACGGGTGCGGGCGACGGTTGGACTCGTAGCGTTTCACCAGAGTGCGTTCGTCTGCCTCGAGGAAGATAACCCGGTAGGCGACACCCATATCTCTCATCTGGTCCAACGTCTTCGTCAGATCGGCAAAGAATGTGCGTGAGCGTACGTCAACGATTGCCGCCAGACGGTGGACGCCTCCGCCTGCCGGTGACATCATGCCGACCAACGCGGGCAACATTGATGGTGGCAGGTTATCGACGACGTACCAGTCGAGGTCTTCAAGCGCTCTGCCTGCCCCGGTACGTCCAGCGCCAGATGCACCTGTGATGATGAGGACCTCGTTCGATGCTATGGGGGCAACGACCGGGCTGTTCACGTCAAGCAACGGGATGCCTGCGGGTACGGTTGGCGGGTTGTTATCGAGTTCGTCAGTCATGGTGTAACTATCGCACTTTTCAATTGTTTTCGCCGGGTAGCAACGTTGCTTCAACAAGCGTGATAGCGTCGGCTCCTCGATTTGCGCGCTCGCGTGCCTGGTCGCTGCTGGCACCGCTTGCCAGAACAACGCCGACTCGACGACCGGCTCGCGTGACGGGCTTGCCGAATATCCTGACCCCATCGGCCTTGGACAAGGCTTCGGCGACGCCTAGGTATTCGGGGTGTTTGAGGGGTTGTGTTGATGTGATGACTGCAGATGCACCCGGTGTGCGTAGCGTCGTATCGATGGGCAGGCCGAGGATTGCGCGGGCGTGAAGCTCGAACTCAGACTGTGCTTGGGACGCCATGGTGGTCATGCCAGTATCGTGCGGGCGTGGGGATAATTCCGAGAACCAGACGTCGTCGCCCTTGATGAAGAACTCGACGCCAAAGAGGCCGAGAGCAGGCGATGCTCCGTTGGATGCCAATGCGTCTGTTACGAGCTTCGCCATGGCCTGGCAGCGTTCAAGCGCCAGTGGCGAGATCGCTGCCGGTTGCCACGATTCAACATAGTCACCATTGACCTGTCGGTGTCCGATGGGACTGCAGTAGGACGTTTCGATTGATTCGCCATTCCACCAGCGGACGGTCAGAAGCGTGATTTCGCAGTCGAACCGTACTTCTTCTTCGACGATGACTTCACCAGTTTGAGAGCGTGCGCCTTCCTGAGCCGCATTCCAGGCCTCATCAACCTGTTCCTCGGAGGTAATACGGGACTGTCCGTGGCCAGACGATGACATTGTTGGTTTGATGAAAGCAGGCAGGCCGGTGTGATTCAGTGCCTCGCGAATATCATCGGCGCTTGAAGCAAAGCGGAACTGAGAAGTGACAACACCGTCGAGGTTCGCAGCAAGGCCACGAATGCGATTGCGATCCATCGTTGCTTGGACGGCAAATGCGTTGGGCACGATACGCGTGTCTTGATGCGTTGCTTCAAACTTTGCTAGTGCGTCAGTGGCGATTGCTTCAACTTCGGGGACAACAAGGTCTGGTTTCACCCGTTCGAGTAACGCGAGAAGCTCGTCGTCATCCGACATATCGAGAACCGCGTACTCGTCGGCGACCTGCATCGCGGGAGCTGCCGGGTAGGCATCTACAGCAATCACGTATACGCCGTAGCGTTTCAGACAGATTGTGACTTCTTTTCCGAGTTCTCCGCTACCCAGCAGCAAAACGCGACACGGAAGATGAAACGCCGGCGTCATAGTGTGCTCCCCGTTGGTGAATTGAGTTTTCTTCATTCAGGTTAGTGGACTAAAGCGCGTGTGTACGGGTGTGCTCACGTTTGACTTGGGCGACTGAACGAAAGATTCACGAGGCCGATCAGGCTTGTTCGGGCTGTGGATTCAGTGCTTCGAGGATCGATTGAGCAAGCACTGGGCCAATACCGGGCACCGAAGCTACGTCGTCGATGCTTGCTTTGCGAAGCTTTTTCACTGATCCGAATCGCGTGAGTAGCGCTGATTGTCGCGCCGGGCCGACGCCGTCAATGGTGTCAAGGACGGACCTCGTCTGTGCTTTCGTTCGACGCTTACGATGCTTCGTAATTGCGAATCGGTGGGATTCATCGCGCAGGTACTGCAGCAAGTGGAGGGCAGATGAGGCGCGCGGGAAGATCATCGGAAAGTCGTCGCCGGGAATCCAGACTTCTTCGAGACGCTTAGCCAATCCCACAAGAGGAATGTCGACGCCAAGATCATCAAGTGCAGTACGCGCTGCGTTCACCTGAGGCAGACCACCGTCGACGACCACAAGGTCGGGTCGATAAGAAAACCTGCGTGGCTTTCCTGTGAGTGAATCAATCGGACCGGACTCGAAGGCGACGCCCTCATCGTCTTCACCGGAAAGCCCTGCTTCTTCTGCAAGCAGACGGGAGAAACGCCTGCGCAGAACCTCGTCCATCGCGGACGTATCATCGGGGGTGCCGTTGCCATCTGCGCCTCGAATATTGAATGTCCGATAAGCGTCTTTACGTGGAGCACCGTCTTCGAAGACGACCATGGAACCGACCTGGTGGGTACCCATGGTGTGCGAGATGTCGTAGCACTCAATGCGGAGCGGGGCAGCATCCAGTCCGAGGTTTTCAGCCAGTTCTTCAAGTGCTTGGGAACGAACTGTCAGATCGCCTGCTCGTTTGGTCTGATGGAGTTCCAGCGCCTGGCGAGCGTTCTCACGCACCGTTTCCATCAGCTGGGCTTTCGGACCGCGCGAGGGCACGTGAATGCGCACGGACGCCCCTCGCACTTCACTCAGCCAGGAAGCAATCGTTTGCTTGTTGTCCGGCTCGATCGAGACAAAAACTTCGTGCGGAATCGCCGACGTTGGAGTGTGTGCGATGTCGTCAACCGACTTCTTTTTGACCTTCTCACGCCTTGTCGGGGTGCTCGGATCAGAAGGAGGAAGCTGCGAGTAGACCTGCTCAAGCAAACGGGCCATCAAGACCTGTTCATCTGCACCATCGACGCGATCGATCACCCATCCTCGCGTGCCACGAATACGACCACCACGAACGAAGAAAACGTGGACAGCAGCATCGAGTTCATCAGCAACAAGCGCGAAGACATCAGCGTCTGTACCATCATCTAGGACAACAACGTTCTTTTCCAGAACGTTCTCAATCGCTTTCAGGTCATCGCGGGCCTTCGCGGCAGTTTCAAAGTCGAGGTGCGCTGCGGATTCTTTCATCCGTTCTTTCAACTCACGGACAATGGGACCGGTCTTCCCCTCCATGAAATCGCAGTAATTCTGCGCAAGCTGACGATGATCTTCTTCGCTAATCGCACCGATACAGGGAGCGGAACACTTGTCGATATGTGCCAGAAGACAGGCTCGTTTTTGGGCTTTCGCACGCTGAAAAACACCCGGGGTGCACGTACGCACGGGGTAGATACGTGAGAGCAAATCGATCGTTTCACGAATCGCCCACACCTGCGTATACGGGCCGTAGTAACGCGTTCCGGCACGTTTCGCCTGACGCGTGACATGAACGCGGGGGTATCTCTCCCCCATGGTCACAGCCAAGTAAGGATAGGACTTATCGTCCTTAAACATGACGTTGAACTGTGGATCAAACTCTTTGATCCACGTGAATTCAAGCGTCAGGGCTTCAATTTCGCTACGAACAACGGTCCATTGAACGTGCGTCGCCGTAAACACCATTTGGCGCGTACGAGAGTGAAGATTGCCTGGATCCTGGAAATAGTTCGTCAGACGATTGCGAAGGTTCTTTGCTTTACCGACATAGATAACTCGACCGTCTTTATCGGAAAAACGATAGACGCCCGGTGACGAAGGAATATCACCGGTTTTCGGACGGTACGTTGACGGGTCGGCCACCCGAATATTGTACGTACCTGGGTGAACTCACCGCGATTTGAAAGAAGATCGAATAAGAAGTACCCGTACCAAACACACTGTTGCCGGCCATCGTCTCATGGCCGCCAACACCATGCTTTCGAAAGCCGATCAGGGCCTAAACTGCACCGCGGACGGAACGATCGGTGCAGGAAGCGACGTGCGGCCTCGTAAGTATTCGTCAACTGACGCAGCGACGGACCGGCCTTCAGCAATCGCCCACACGATCAGTGACTGACCGCGACCCGCATCGCCTGCAACGAAGACGCCGGGCACCGAGGTGGCCCAGTGATCATCGCGGACAATACGGCCGCGACCATCGACCTCAACACCCAGCTGGTCGACCAAGCCGACCTCTTCGACTCCGGTGAAGCCCATCGCGAGCAAGACAAGCTCGGCGGGAATCTCACGCTGAGAACCTTCAACGTTGACAAGGCGACCATTCTCCATGCAGACGTCGGTCAGCACGAGCTTGCCAACATTGCCCTGGTCGTCACCAATGATCTCGACTGTGGACGTCGAGTAGACGCGTTCGCCGCCTTCCTCATGCGAGGAAGAAACCTTGAACAGGCGCGGGACCGTCGGCCACGGATCGGACGCGGGACGTTCGTGCGGAAGTTCCGGCATGATTTCAAGGCTGGTCACGCTCTTCGCCCCTTGGCGAAGTGCGGTACCAACACAGTCAGAACCGGTGTCGCCGCCACCGATGACGACAACGTTCTTACCTTCGGCGCTGATGAAGTCAACGTCTTCGTCACCCAAAACATGCTGAGTCGACACGGTCAGGTACTCAACGGCCTGATGGATGCCATTCAGCTGCCGGCCAGGCACGTTCAGGTCACGACCCACGCGGGATCCGATTGCCAGAACAACTGCATCGAAGCTTTCGAGCAACTGCTCCCCCGTCAGCTCAACGCCGACATTCACGCTTGAGTGGAAACGAGTACCTTCTGCCTTCATCTGCTCCAAACGACGGTCAAGAACCGACTTTTCCAGCTTGAACTGCGGGATACCGTAACGGAGCAGACCGCCGGGAGCATCATCGCGCTCAAAGACGGCGACCGTGTGACCGGCACGCGTGAGTTGCTGGGCAACAGCCAGACCCGCAGGACCGGAACCAATGACAGCGACCGTGTGGCCGGTCAAGCGTAGCGGAATCTGCGGAGTCACTGAACCCAGCTCCCACCCAGTATCGGCGACAGTCTGCTCGATATTACGGATCGTCACGGGTTCCTGGTTGATCCCAAGAACACAGGCAGATTCACAGGGTGCCGGGCAGAGACGACCAGTGAACTCCGGGAAGTTATTGGTCGCGTGGAGACGTTCCAACGCATCAGCCCAATCCCCACGCCAGGAGTGCGTATTCCAGTCTGGAATCACATTGCCCAACGGGCAGCCCATATGACAGAAAGGCGTACCACAATCCATGCACCGTGATGCCTGCTTGGAGACGAGCGCCAGCGGGAGCAGTCCGTGCACCTCCGCATAATCGCCAAGGCGCTCATTTACCGGGCGATGCGCGGGAAGCTCACGGCTTCGCACATTCAAGAATCCCTTGGGATCAGCCATTGGAAACCTCCACAATTGTGCGCCACAAGTCCGCGTCTTCACGCGGAGTACCGGCGGCATCAGCCTCAGCCAAAATCTGCATGACCTTGGCGTACTGGATTGGTTCAATACGGGTGAATCGAGTGAACGCGGCAGGAAGATCATTCAGCAGGGATGCTGCGAGCTTCGAACCAGTCAGTTCAACGTGGCGTTCAAGGAGTTCCTTCACGCGAGCTTCGTCAGCGTCGCTGAGCCCCGTGAAAGACAGCGTCGGTTCTGATTGAGCATTCATGAGTGAACGGTCAAGATCGATCAGGTAGGCAACGCCACCGGACATACCGGCGCCGATGTTACGTCCGGCTGAGCCGAGGATCACCACCTCGCCACCGGTCATGTATTCGAGTGCGTGGTCACCGGCTCCTTCGACGACGAGGGTCGCACCGGAGTTTCGGACCGCAAAACGTTCGCCGACCTTACCGGAAATGAAGAGTTCACCCGATGTTGCGCCGTAGCCGACAACATTGCCCGCGATCGTATTGTCACCCGCATCGAAGCTGACGTTCTTTGCCGGGTTGACCGAGACAGTGCCACCACAGAGAGACTTACCGACGTAGTCATTGGCATCGCCATCGACGTGAATCGAAATGCCCTGCGGGAGGAATGCGCCCAGTGACTGACCTGCGGAGCCAGTCAAGTTGATCTGGATGGTGTCCTTCGCAAGGCCATCATCACCGTAGCGAAGCGCGACCTCGTGGCCGAGCATGGTTCCGGTTGTACGGTCAGTGTTCGCAATCTCGGATTCGATGCGGACGGGAGTGCCGTTCTCGAGTGCTCCCTTCGCCTTTTCGATGAAGGTGCGGTCGAGGACCGATTCGAGGCCATGTTCTTGGCCACGCACGTTGTACATCTTGGAGCCTGGAACGGGTTCGATGCGCTGGAAGATCGGGCCAAGGTCAAGGCCAGAAGCCTTCCAATGGTCAACGGCTTGCCGTGTATCCAGCAGGTCCACACGACCAACAGCTTCATCAATCGACCGCAGGCCCAAGGATGCGAGGATCTCGCGAACCTGTTCTGCGATGTAGGTGAAGAAGTTGACGATGTACTCGGGTTTGCCGGTGAATCGCGAGCGAAGCTCTGGGTTCTGGGTTGCCACACCAACCGGGCAAGTGTTTTTCTGGCAGACGCGCATCATGACGCAACCGGAAACGACCAGCGGAGCTGTCGCAAAACCGAATTCCTCAGCACCCAGTAGAGCTGCCACGACAACGTCGCGGCCGGTCTTCAACTGGCCATCTGCCTGCAATACGATCCGGTCTCGCAGATCGCCCAACACAAGAGTCTGCTGGGCTTCAGCGATACCGAGTTCCCACGGTGCGCCGGCGTGCTTCAAAGAGGTAAGCGGAGCGGCACCTGTACCACCATCAGCACCTGAAATCAGGACAACGTCTGCTCGTGCCTTCGACACGCCAGCTGCGACGGTACCAACGCCAACCTCGGACACGAGTTTGACATGAACACGGGCATCCGGGTTCGAGTTCTTCAAGTCGAAGATCAACTGCTTGAGATCTTCGATCGAGTAGATATCGTGGTGAGGAGGAGGAGAAATCAGGCCAACACCGGGAGTCGAATGGCGTTCTTTCGCGACCCATGGGTAGACCTTTGCTGCGGGTAGCTGGCCACCTTCACCGGGCTTTGCCCCCTGCGCCATCTTGATCTGAATATCCTTCGCGTGCGACAGGTAGTCAGCAGTCACACCGAAACGACCGGACGCAACCTGCTTGATTGCAGAGTTACGTAGCGGATCACGCAATCGCTCCGGGGCTTCGCCACCTTCACCGGAGTTCGAGCGCGCCCCCAGCATGTTCATTGCGATAGCTATCGTCTCGTGTGCTTCGCGAGAGATGGATCCAAAGGACATTGCACCGGTCGCGAACCGCTTCACGATCTCAGAAACGGGTTCGACCTCTTCGAGTGGAACGGGTTGGACCTCGTTCGTGCGCAAGCTCATCAGACCGCGTAGCGTCATCAGGCGACGCGATTGATCGTCAACGCCATCGGTATAAGAGCGGAATATATCGCGCGATTCAGTACGGGTTGCAATCTGCAGGCGAGCAATATTTTCAGGGGTGAAAAGGTGTTCTTCACCTTCACGACGCCACTTGTATTCACCGCCCACATCCAGGCTACGGTGCGCTGGGGAAATACCTGACGGCGGGTAAGCGACCAAGTGACGAGCAGCAACCTCAGCGGCGATAACGTCGATACCGACACCGCCCAGTGGCGAGACCGTTCCGGTGAAGTATTCATCGACGAAGTCCTGTGCCAGACCAATCGCCTGGAACACTTGGGCGCCACAGTACGAAGACACGGTCGAGATACCCATCTTCGACATGACCTTTAAGACACCCTTGCCGAGTGCCTTAATCAGGTGATGGACGGCCTCGTCCGGGGTGGTCTGCCCCAGCAGACCACGGCGTGCGAGGTCTTCGACGGTCTCCATCGCAAGGTAGGGCGTAACAGCAGAAGCACCGTAGCCAATCAAGGTGGCCACGTGGTGGACCTCGCGAACATCACCTGCTTCAACGATCAAACCAACCTGGGTGCGCGTATGCCGACGCAGAAGATGATGATGGACAGCTGCAGTAGCCAGAAGTGACGGGATTGGCGCCATTTCGGCGTTTGTTTCACGGTCAGAAAGAACGAGGAATGAAACACCGTCTTCGATTGCCTGATCAGCCTGAGTACACAAGGAGTCGAGTGCTGCCTTCAGTGATTCACCGCCACCGGAGCAACGGTAGAGGCACGACAGGATGCGAGATGTGAATCCTCGTCCAGCCTTGGCACGGCCGATGTGAGTCAGGCGAGCCAGCTGATCAGAATCCAACACTGGGAAGTCGATCGCTAGCTTGCGCGCATGTTGAGGACCGTTTTCAAGAAGGTTCGGCTGCGGACCGACAACCTGACGCAGTGACGTCACGATCTCTTCGCGGATCGCATCAAGTGGCGGGTTGGTGACCTGAGCGAACAGCTCCTTGAAGTAGTCAAAGAGCAAGCGAGAACGGTTCGACAAGACCGCAAGCGGAGTATCTGCGCCCATTGACCCGATCGCTTCGGCACTGGTTTGCGCCATCGGCGTCAGAATCACGTCCAGGTCTTCCTGCGTGTAACCAAACTCCTGCTGTCGGCGCACAACTGACTGCGCAGAGTGGTCAACGTGTTCGCGCTGAGGCAAGTCAGCAAGGTCAACAATCTGATCATCCAGCCACTCTTGCCACGGACCCGCCTTCGCCAGAGTGTCCTTGATCTGAGTGTCGGGAATAATCTTTCCAGCATCGAGATCCGCTAGGAACATGACGCCCGGCTCCAGGCGTCCCTTCGCGACAATTTCAGATTCTTCAACGTCGATAACGCCAGTTTCCGAAGCGAGAACGACGATTCCGCCTTCGGTGACAAGCCAGCGTCCCGGACGCAGACCGTTGCGATCAATGACAGCGCCGATCTTGCGACCGTCCGTGAACGTGATCGCGGCGGGGCCATCCCACGGTTCCATGAGCGTCGAGTGGTAACGGTAGAAGGCGCGCAGATCATCGGAGATACGCGGATCATTCTCCCAGGCCTGCGGGACCATCATTGCCATAACCTGTTCCAGCGGTCGGCCGGCAAGAACAAGAAGTTCGAGGACCTCGTCCAAAGACGCCGAGTCGGAGACCGCATCGGTGGTCACCGGCAACAGCCCCTTAAGATCTCCGAGAGCATCCGACGCGAGTTTGCCTTCACGGGCAGCCATCCAGTTGCGGTTGCCTCGTACCGTGTTGATTTCGCCGTTGTGCGCAACCATTCGGAATGGCTGAGCCAGTGGCCACGACGGGAACGTATTCGTTGAGAAGCGAGAGTGGACCAGAGCCAGGCGGCTCATCATCGCGGGATTGAGTAGGTCCGGGAAGAAATCAGGTAGCTGGAACGGGGTCAGCATGCCCTTGTAGACCATCGTCGACGTCGACAACCCTGACATATAGACACCGTGGCGCCGCTCAGCCTTTCGTCGTAAACGGAACGCTGCGATATCCAGCTCACGACCCGAGCGAGCGTTACGCTGATCGGCAACCACAACCTGTCGGAAGGTCGGCATGGAGCCTCGTGCCGTCGGACCAATCGGACCATCTTCGACCGGAACGTCTCGCCACGCCAGAACGCGCAGGCCCTCTTCACGAGCAATCGCTTCAACCGCTGCCACCGCACGCGACAACTCGACACGTTCACGGGCAGCGCCGGGAAGGAAGACGAGGCCCGCTGCATACGACCCAACCGGAGGAAGATCCGAGCGAATCTCTTGGCGGAGGAACGCATCAGGCATCTGAATAAGGATGCCCGCACCGTCGCCGGTATTTTCTTCGGCGCCGACTGCCCCACGGTGATCCAGGCGCTTGAGCGCAGTCAGACCGGCTTCGACGATATCGTGTGACTCGCTACCGGTCAGTGTCGCCACAAAGGCAACACCGCACGCATCGTGTTCATTCGCCGGATCATAGAGACCAATGGCGCGCTGTTCACGCACTCGAGCACTCATGATGTCTCCTCGCGTCGAAAGTGCATCTATTCCACAATTGCAAAGTAATAGTAAACACTTTTGGAAAGAACAGGCTCATCTTGGCGAATTCACGCCACAACAGGACAAATGCGCCACATTTCGGACAATTTTTTTCGCGCACGAAACGTCATGTAATACCATCTATTTAGCAGTTGTTTGGCAAAGTTTTTACCAAACGTCTTGGCATCAACGCATTAATAACGTGCGATGGAAGGACACCTTATGTTCACCACCTCCGAAGAGGCTGCTTCGTTTATTACTGAACAGGACATTGAATTTGTTGATGTTCGCTTCTGCGACGTTCCCGGCGTCCAGCAGCACTTCACAATTCCCGCGCAGGAGTTCGTTGACGATGCCCTTGAGAATGGTTTGATGTTCGACGGATCGTCCGTGCGCGGTTTCACTGCTATTCACGAGTCCGACATGAAACTCATCCCCGACATCACGTCAGCATTCGTCGACCCTTTCCGCGTCGCCAAGACTCTCGTCATCAATTTCTCGATCGTTGACCCCTTCACCGACGAGCCCTTCTCTCGCGATCCTCGTCAGGTTGCAGCCAAGGCTGAGGCCTACCTACGTTCCACCGGTATCGCTGACGAATGCTTCATCGGCGCCGAAGCTGAGTTCTACCTCTTCGACGACGTCCGTTACGAGGTCAAGCCGAACTCAACGTTCTTCAAGGTTGACTCCCCCGAAGCATGGTGGAACACAGGCCGGCAAGAAGAAGGTGGCAACCGTGGATACAAAGTTCGCGTTAAGGGGGGCTACTTCCCTGTTTCACCCCAGGACCAGTACGCGGATGTCCGCGATGAAATGGTTCGCAACCTTGCCGCAGTCGGCCTGAAGATTGAGCGCGCTCACCACGAGGTTGGTTCCGGTGGTCAGCAGGAAATCAACTACCGTTTCGCAACCCTGCAAAAGGCTGCAGACGACATGATGAAGTTCAAGTACGTCATCAAGAACACCGCTCTTGACTTCGACCACACGGCAACCTTCATGCCGAAGCCACTGTTCGGTGACAACGGTTCGGGTATGCACACCCACCTTTCGCTCTGGAAGAACGGCGAGCCGCTGTTCTACGACGAACGAGGCTACGGTTCACTCTCCGACACTGCTCGTTGGTTCATCGGAGGTCTGCTTGAACACGCTCCGGCATTGCTTGCTTTCACGAACCCGTCGGTCAACTCTTTCCGTCGCTTGGTTCCCGGCTTCGAAGCCCCGATTAACCTGGTGTACTCGGCGCGTAACCGCTCGGCATGTATCCGCATTCCTGTTACGGGTACGTCCCCGAAGGCGAAGCGCGTCGAATACCGTGTCCCGGACCCGTCGGCCAATCCGTACCTGTCCTTCGCGGCCTGCCTGATGGCCGGCATCGACGGCATCAAGCGTCGTATTGAGCCTGCTGCTCCAATCGATAAGGATCTCTACGAGCTTCCACCGGCTGAGTACCAGGACATCATGAAGCTCCCGAGCTCGCTCGAAGCAGCTCTTGAGGCTCTGAGCAACGACCATGAGTTCCTCACTGAAGGCGACGTCTTCACCCAGGACCTCATCGACACATGGCTCGACTACAAGGAGACGAACGAGGTCGCTCCTATGCGCGTGTACCCACACCCCTACGAGTATCAGATGTACTTCGATCTCTGAGCCGATTGCTTAAGTGAGGCCCCGCTCATCCGTTTTCGGATCGGCGGGGCCTTGTGTCATACACACCACCGCGTGAATCGTGAGCAATCAAACGCCGTCCAAAACCGGAGGGTCGCACACTACTTGAAGGAGATGTAGGTAGGCTCAAGTTAATAAAAGAATTGAAATAAGTTTGCGACCACGGGAGGAATCCATGAAAAAGCTACGCGACGGCTCATTCACAGTGAAACCAAAATTCAAGGTTGGGGCACACGAATCAGTACCCTCACTCTTGATTGCGCGTGCTAAGAAGTACCCCAAACAGGTCGCCGTCGAACAGCGCACTCCCGTTGGGCTCCCCCAACCGGTGACCGCCGAAGAGCTTCTTGCTCAAGTCAACGATGTGGCTCGTGGCTTGATCGGTCAGGGTATTCACCCCGGCGATGCCGTCGCAATTCTTTCATCAACCTCGTATGAGTGGATGCTACTGGACTACGCCATCCTGTCTATCGGAGCTATCACCGTTCCCATTTACGAATCAGACTCTGCTGCTCAAATCGAACATATCCTGACCGACGCGAAGGTTGTTCAGGTATTCACCCAGACCCGCCAGCAGGCGGAACTTGTGGAAAGTGTCCGTACTCCCAGCGTTCGCTTCATTGATTCCATTGACCGTGGCGCCATGCGCAATATCGCTACAGCTGCGCTCGGCATCGAGGCTTCAGAAGTTGAAGCACGCCGTATCAGAATCAAGAGCAGTGATCTGGCAACCATCATTTACACGTCGGGAACAACCGGCATGCCGAAAGGTGTCTGCCTGACTCACGCCAACTTTGTCGGCACAGCCTACGCAACTCGACAGGTACTCGGATCGGTCATTGACTCCCCCGACACCCGCCTGCTTCTGTTCCTCCCCGTGGCACACGTACTCGCTCGCTTCGTCATGCACGTAGTGATCTCCGGTCAAGGAACACTGGGATTCTCCCCCGACATTAAGAACTTGCTTCCCGACATTGCGTCATTCAAGCCGTCCGTGTTGTTGGTTGTCCCGCGCGTCTTGGAGAAGGTCTACAACTCCGCAGCGGCGAAGGCCGGTAAGGGCATTAAAGGCAAGATTTTCTCATGGTCTGCCAAGCAGGCAAGGTCGTGGGCAACTTCGAAAGAAAAGACACTTGGCCCATCGCCGTTGAAGCGTGTGCGCCACTCGGTTGCTGACACTCTGGTTCTGAAGAAGATTCGCGAGGTCCTGGGCCCGAACATGAAATACATCGTGTCCGGCGGAGCCCCGCTTGCATCGGATCTTGCACAGTTCTTCAGTGGCCTCGGCCTGAAGGTGCTGCAGGGCTACGGTCTTTCTGAAACGACCGGTCCCGCATGTGTCCAGCTGCTGAATAACCACCCGTCTGGTTATGTCGGCCCCGTTCTGCCTGGTAACTACGTCAAGATCGCTGATGACGGCGAGATTCTTCTGAAAGGCGTTTCGGTGATGTCGGGGTACTACAACCTCCCCGATGCGACCGCGGACTCTTTTATTGACGGATGGTTCCGTACAGGTGACCTTGGCGCCGTGGATAAGAACCTCGGAGTATCAATCACCGGCCGTAAGAAGGAATTGATCGTCACCGCCGGTGGAAAGAATGTTTCGCCCGAGGTCCTCGAAGAACAGCTGATCACCCATCCGCTGATCGCAAATATTGTTGTCGTCGGCGATGCTCGCCCCTACATTGGCGCGCTGATTACCCTCGATTCCGATATGTTGCCCACATGGCTGAAGAACCATGGCCTTGCGATTGTGGACGCTGCACAGGCTGCGGATATGCCAGAAGTACGCGATTCCTTGGAGAAAGCAGTCACGCGTGCAAACAAAAGGGTGTCGCGCGCAGAGTCCATTCGGCGGTTGAGGATCATCGATCAGACGTTTACGGTGGAAAATGGATATATGACTCCGTCGCTGAAGCTTCGTCGCCGCGCTGTGCTCAAAGACTTCGCTCACGAGGTCGACGCACTCTACGCCGAAGGGCAAAAGAAATGACATTGATCCACCTTGACGCATCAACATGGGATAATCCTGCTACTCGCGTAGCCGATCCTGACTGGAACCTGCCCAAGATGATCCGACAGCGCGCAATTGACCACCCGAATCAGGTGGCGATTGAACGCCGAAACGGCGTTGGTCAGTGGCGTCCGATGACGATCAATGAGTTCGTTCGCCGTATCGACGATACGGCACGTGGCATGATCGGCCTTGGCCTGCAACCTGGCGCGCATCTTGCCATTCTTGCGCCCACGTCATTCGAATGGGCGCTCATTGACCTCGCAGCGCTCAGCTGTGGCGCAGTCACAGTTCCGATCTATGAAACGGATTCTGCAGCACAGATCGAACACATCCTTGTCGACTCTGAAGTGACGATTGTTGTCACAGCAACAACGCAGCAGGCAGATCTTGTCCGTTCGGTTGCACGCGATAACGTGACCATTATGTCGCTCGATAAAGGCGCCGAGCGCACAATTCTCGCTGCCGCTAAAGGCGTGACGCCCGAACAGGTCAACGAACGCCTTGAGCTGCGTAAACTTCACGACGTTGCAACGATCATCTACACCTCGGGGACAACGGGTCGCCCAAAGGGCATTGAGCTGACGCACGGAAACTTCATTTCCTCTGCCATTCAGGCCTACGACTTCCTCCCGGACCTCATCAATTCTCCAAAGTCGCGCTCACTGCTCTTCCTGCCCGTCGCTCACTCTCTGGCACGCTTCGTCATGTACGCATTGCTTGGCGGTCAGGGACGCGTCGCGTTCGTTCCGGATATGCGTAACCTGCTGACGGACATTTCGACCTTCAAGCCCACAATGCTCCTTGTTGTGCCTCGTGTTCTAGAGAAGGTATACAACGCTGCAACCGCGAAGGCCGGTGGCGGTATCAAGGGCTCGCTTTTCTCATGGGCAGCAAACCAGGCGAAGCAACTGTCGCATGCGACCGCGTACGCGAAGGCTCCTGAAATCGAACGCTCCTCGGCCGTAGGCTCTCCGACCAGCCACACGACTCAGATTCCTTCAGCCTCTGCTGCCCCTTCTCCCGGCCCTTCCTTTGCATTGAAGTCTCGCCTACGCGTTGCCGATGCTCTGGCTCTGCGCAAGGTGAAGTCAGTGCTTGGCCCGAACCTCCACACGATCATTTGCGGTGGTGCTCCCCTGGCAGCTGACCTTGCTCACTTCTACCGTGGCCTAGGTATTACTCTTCTACAGGGCTATGGTCTGTCGGAGACAACTGGGCCGATTGCCGTCGAATGGCCCTCGGACTTCCCGCCGGATTCGGTGGGCTTCCCCTGGCCGGGTAACACGATTCGTATCGATGAAGACGGTGAGATCCTGATAAAGGGTGTCAGCGTCATGAAGGGCTATCACAACCTGCCGGAGGAAACTCAAGCCTCCTTCGTTGATGGCTGGTTCAAGTCCGGTGATTTGGGTGCTATCGACGAAACGGGCCACCTGCGTATTACGGGTCGTAAGAAAGAATTGATTGTCACCGCGGGTGGCAAAAACGTTTCGCCCGAGGTTTTGGAAGATTCCTTGCAAACACACCCATTGATTTCGAGCGTGGTTGTTGTCGGTGATGCTCGCCCGTACATTGGAGCGCTCATCACCTTGGATGCTGAAATGCTTCCGATGTGGCTCGCATCGAAGGGACAGGATGTTGTAGATACGGCATCTGCTGCGAACCTTCCGGTCGTGCGTAAATCGCTCGAAAAGGCGATTGCTCGAGCGAATGAAAAGGTATCGCGCGCGGAATCGATTCGCCGATACCGCATCGTCAACGCCGAGTTCACGGTCGAGAACGGCTACATGACCCCCTCCCAGAAGCTGAAGCGCAACGTCGTCCTGCGCGACTTTGCCCACGAGGTCGATGCACTCTACTCCGACACAACTCAGAATGGAGACGCGCGATGACCGCTACAGTATCGTCCGATCGCCCAGTCGCTCTGATCACCGGTGCCACTCGTGGCCTCGGACATGCGATTGCCGTTGAACTGGCGAAGACGCACCACGTCATCGTTGGCGGACGATCAGCCGAAGCAGTAGGTCGCGTGGTCGACGAGTTGGGTGATGCTTCAGCCTTTGTCGCCGATCTGACGAATGAGGACGAGGCCGCCCAAGCTCTTTCGGACGTGTTGGCCACAGTGGGGCGTCTCAATGTCCTCGTCAACAATGCTGGTGTTGGCAAAAAGGCAACGCTTGATGACACGACTCGCGACGATTGGCGCTGGGTCTTGGAAACCAACGTCATTGCTGTCGCTGACGTGACACGGATGTGTCTGCCGAAGCTACGCGAGAGTTTCGGCACGGTCGTTGTCATCAACTCCGGTGCTGGTGTGCGCGTCTATCCCTCTGACGCTGCGTACACGGTCTCGAAGTGGGCGTTGCGCTCTTTCACCGATTGTCTGCGTGAAGCTGAACGTGGTCGGGTTCGCGTTGTCGCTATTCACCCTGGACGTATCGATACTGATATGCAGGTCGCTATGCAGGCTCAGGCTGGCAAGACCTACAACCCTGACGATCACATGCGTGCTTCAGATGTTGCGAAGACCGTGCGTCTTGCCGTCGATATGCCAGCCTCGACGAACGTCGACGAGCTACACATTCGAACGACTGAAGCGAAGAAGACCAACCCGTCTATCTGAGTTTCTTCGCTATGAAACCCCTGTTACGGTCCGAACTTGAACGGACTAAGGGGGCGCGATCATGATTGATTAGCGCCCCCTTCGTTATGCTCCCCTACTCGCAGGTTAAAGGAGTAGCAGAAGCCTCGTCCTTATTTCTTCTGGGCAGAGGCCTTCTTCTTCGCGACAGACTCGTTCTTCGCACTCGCGAGAATATCTGCCAGGAACTCACCGGTAAACGACCCCTTCACCTTCGCAACGGCTTCTGGTGTCCCTTCAGCAATGACGCGACCACCACCGGAACCACCTTCGGGGCCCATATCAACGATCCAATCAGCGCACTTGATGACGTCCAGGTTGTGCTCAATGACGATAACCGTATTGCCTTTGTCAACCAGCGATTGCAAAACCAGCAGAAGTTTACGAATATCCTCGGAATGTAAGCCGGTCGTCGGCTCGTCCAGCACGTAGATCGTTCGCCCAGTCGAACGACGCTGCAGTTCGGACGCGAGCTTCACGCGCTGTGCTTCGCCACCCGACAGTGTTGTTGCCGCCTGCCCCAATCGCACGTAACCCAGGCCAACCTCGACAAGGGTATTGAGATGTCGCGCAATCTTGGAGATCGGCGCGAAGAACTCCGCCGCTTCAGACACCGGCATATTCAGAACGTCCGCGACTGACTTCCCCTTGTAAAGAATCTCCAAGGTTTCACGGTTGTACCGTGCACCATGGCACACTTCGCAGGGAACATACACGTCAGGCAGGAAGTTCATTTCGATCTTCAGAGTGCCGTCGCCCTTGCAGGATTCACAGCGTCCGCCCTTCACATTGAAGGAGAAACGGCCCGGACCGTAGCCTCGTACCTTCGCTTCCTGTGTTTCCGCGAACAGCTTACGAATCGCATCCCACACGCCCGTATACGTCGCAGGGTTCGAACGTGGCGTACGACCAATCGGCGACTGATCAACGTGGACAACCTTATCGAGATGTTCGAGGCCACTCATTGAACGGTAACGACCCGACACAAGGCGCGCACCGTTCAAGCGCGATGCCAGCGTGCGGTACAGAATCGAATTCACCAGCGTGGACTTTCCTGAACCGGACACGCCCGTCACAGCGGTAAAGGTGCCAAGAGGGAACGAAACCGTCACATCGTTGAGATTATGCTCGCGTGCCCCCTTGACCGTCAGCATGCGCTCGGGATCAACCGGGCGACGAGTAGCTGGCACTCCGATGGAACGACGGCCCGACAGGTAGTCGCCAGTCAGTGACTTCTTGTTGTTCTTCAAGTCTTCCACAGTGCCGGAGTGGACAATCCAGCCACCCGTTTCACCGGCGCCCGGACCGATATCGACGATCCAGTCAGCGGCTTCCATCGTTTCTTCATCATGCTCGACAACAATCAGCGTATTGCCAAGGTCGCGAAGACGCTTCAAGGTATCGATGAGCTTACGATTGTCACGCTGGTGCAGGCCGATCGACGGTTCGTCGAGCACATACAGGACGCCAACTAAACCGGAGCCAATCTGCGTGGCCAGACGAATACGCTGAGCCTCGCCACCCGACAGTGTTCCGGCACCACGTGACAGCGTCAGATAGGTCAAGCCGACATCGACAAGGAAATCGAGGCGAGCGCGAATCTCTTGCAGGATTGGCTTGGCAATCGCCTGCGAGCGCTGATCCAACTCCAACGCATTGAGGTGTGCGCGGGCATCTGAAATCGACAGGTCAGACAGTTCAGCAATCGACAGATCGCCCACTGTCACCGCAAGAACCTCGGGACGCAGACGAGCCCCCTGACACGTCGGACACGGAACCTCACGCATATAGGCGTTGAGCTTCTCCGACACCCATTCCGATTCGGTTTCCTCGCGCTTGCGCTCAACGTAGGTGACGGCACCTTCGAAGCCTGTCGTGTACGAACGCTCACGTCCCCACCGGTTGCGGAACTTAACCTTGACCTCGTAATCCTTACCAAACAGGATGGCTTCGCGGACGTTGTCAGGCAGGGCCTTCCACGGAGTTGTCATCTCGAATCCGAGTTCACCGGACAAGGACTCCAGCAGACGCTTGTGGTACTTGAAGTTCGAGTTCCACACGATCACCGCACCGTCGGCCAGCGACAGTTCCTCGTCGGGAACCAGTAGGTCAGGATCAACTTCACTCTTCGACCCAATACCCGTACAGTCTGGGCAGGCACCGTAGGGAGCATTAAAAGAGAATGTACGAGGTTCGATTTCTTCCAACGCTAGCGGGTGGTCGTTCGGGCACGAACGCTTTTCCGAGTATCGGCGACGACGATCAGGATCGTCCTCGTCCAGGTCGACCATGTCAATAATGACGAGGCCATCGGACAGACGAAGAGCTGTTTCTACCGAATCAGTAAGGCGCTGGCGCATACCGGAACGCACCACGAGCCGGTCAATGACGACCTCGATCGTGTGGCGCAGTTTCTTTTCCAAAACTGGAGCGTTCTCGAGTCGAACCAATTCGCCGTCGATGATCGCACGCGTGTAGCCGGACGTCTTCAGCTCATTGATCAGGTCCTGATACTCACCCTTGCGTCCACGAACGACCGGCGACAGAACCTGGAAACGCGTTCCCTCGTCCATGGAACGCACGCGGTCCACAATCTGCTGGGGAGTCTGCGCCTGAATGCGTGCGCCACACTCCGGGCAGTGAGCGATCCCCGCACGCGCGTACAGCAAACGCAGGTAGTCGTGAATCTCAGTAATCGTGCCAACCGTGGAACGCGGGTTGCGCGATGTCGACTTCTGGTCAATCGAGACCGCGGGCGACAGCCCCTCGATGAAATCGACGTCGGGTTTGTCCATCTGACCTAGGAACTGGCGCGCATACGACGACAGAGACTCCACGTACCGACGCTGGCCCTCTGCGAAGATCGTATCGAATGCCAACGATGACTTACCGGAGCCGGAAAGCCCCGTAAAAACAATCATTGTGTCTCGAGGCAACTCGAGGCTGACATCCTTCAAGTTATGCTCGCGAGCACCAGAAATAACTAAAGATTCATGCACTCTAACAGTCTACTCGGCGCCTGGTTCGAATGTCGTACATGTGTTCCATCGTCAAACGGCGGTTTAACTGGCATTATGAGGCAATGAGCCTCTACGTGATCGAATACACCTACGACCATTCACTCGAGTCGTTGATCCAGTCATTCAGGCCCGCTCACCGCCAGTTCCTGCGAGACCTGCATTCGCGCGACATTGTGGTGGCTTCCGGCTTCCTGCGTGATAGGGGAGAAAATGATGCGCTGATTATTCTTCGCGCCAATTCGGCTCAGGATGTTTTCGAGATCCTCGCTGACGATCCTTTTGCTCTTCAGGGTTTTGTCGAAACCTGCAAGATTCGCGAATGGGTGCCGACGATCGGCTTCGGGGCCGAAGGGTTCGATACGGAATTCCCCTTTTCGTAAAAGAATTGACGAGGCCTGGCGTGGCGTTTCATATGCAATCACCGCCCGTTGCGCCTACCGTTGAGTCATGGCTTACTTTGCAGTGACTTACGTTTATGACCCTGCCCAATCAACGCTGATGGACGAGGTTCGTCCCAAGCACCGCGCATTCTTAACGCAGTTGAAGGACGACGGATTTAACGTGGCCTCGGGCCCCGTTACCGGCGATCATCCGACGGCTCTGCTGATTTTCGAAGCTGAGAACGCTGATAAGGTCGCGTCGCTTCTTGATGAGGATCCGTTCAAGAAGGCCGGTGTCATTCTTGAGCGCATCATCGGCGAGTGGAATCCGGTGATTAACCGCTTCTAATTGTTCAGTGCACGTGTGGGAGAAGCCTTTGGCGTTCTCCCACACGTGCATGTACGGCATCTGTTCAAGCTTGTGCCGATGCTCAGAATTGTGCGGTGTCAGGGGCGCCGATGGCCTCTGCATGAGCGTGTTTACGCTTGTGGTACAGGCGGTGGCTGGCTTCAATCAAAAGTCCGGCACCGATTCCTGCTACCCCGATCACAAGCCAATGTTCGTGCGTTGGCCAGCTGAGCGCTAAGAAGGTGCGGATGACGGGAATGAAGACCCCAAGGAAAGCTCCGAGTGCCATGAGGAACAGGAGTCCACCACGCCAGCCTAAGAGCGGACGTGCGGTGACCGAGACTAGCCAGAGCGCGCCGACAATCAGCGAAAGCGTGGCAATGGTCCTCGCGTAGTCATCTCCAGGGCCCACGATTGCGTAGCTACCAAGCGCTGCCAGAGTCAAGGCAATTCCTGCGGGCAGCGCTAAGGCAAGTGTTCGGTGCAGGAACCCAGGCACGTAGCGCCTAGCATTCGGTGCGAGAGCAAGGAAGAATGCGGGGATGCCGATCGTCAGTGCATCGATGTAGGTGAAGTGACGTGGAAGGAACGGGTATTCCCACGCCATCAGAGCACACGTCACAACGATCAACGCCGCGTAAACGGTTTTGGCAAGGAAGAGAGCACAGACGCGTTCCATATTCGCAATAATGCGTCGTCCTTCACCTACCACTCCTGGTAATACAGCAAACTTTGAATCAATCAAGACGATCTGCGCAACAGCCTTCGTTGCCTGGGACCCGTTGCCCATCGCGATTCCAAGGTCGGAATCTTTCAGAGCAAGGGCATCGTTCACTCCGTCGCCTGTCATTGCGACCGTGTGCCCATTAGCCTGCAGTGCCTGGACCATCGCGCGCTTCTGCTCCGGCGTCACACGCCCGAACACATCCGTTTTCTCAACGATCTGGCCGAACTCATCTGACAAAGTATCTACGGGGAGAGATCGCGCATCCATGATGGCCAAAGGCTTCCCGTCGGAACGACTCAAACCCGCTTGGCGTGCCAGAGCGCCAACAGTCACCGGATTATCACCCGAAATCACTCGAACGCGGACATCTTGGCGAGCAAAATATGTCAGCGTATCGGCTACGTCTAAACGCAAGTCTTCTTCCAAGACAATGATGCCCACAACGCGTCGTGCGTCTGGAAGCAGGTAGTCACCGGAAGAAACGTCGAGTGCCGTTGCCTCGTCGCACTCGTGGCTACAAGCCAGAGCAACAACGCGCAAACCTTCCGACGAATACTCGTCGATGAGCTGATCAAACTCCCCGGATTCTTGCGAAGAACGAAGAATCTCCGGAGCCCCCAAATACCAGCTGCCACTAGTAGTCCCACACGCTGACCACTTGCGAGCTGATGAGAACGGAATCGCCCAATTCACCTGGCCTAAATCCGCGTCGGAACAATAGTCGTCAATCGCTTGCGCTGTTGCATTCGCGCGATTGACGCTCAGCGCTTTCAAAGCGAGCGTGGCCTTCTCCTCCGAAACATTCGCACCAAGGCGAAGCGTGCGCACCCGAATATGGCCTGTGGTGAGAGTGCCCGTCTTGTCAACGCAGAGGCTGTCGACTCGTGCGAGAACTTCCACCGCGGGCAGTTCTTGGACAAGCACTCCCCTGCGCGCCAACGTCGCCGAACCGATCGCGAAGTTCATTGAAGTCAGCAACACGAGGCCCTGCGGAATCATTCCCACAACGCTCGCGACCGCCAGCACGATTGCTTGGTTCCAGGCCGCATCAGTGCCGGCAATGCGGGTTTGCGACCACATGGTCAGCACAATCACCGGAATGAGTAGCGCGGAAATGACACGCAGAACCTTGTTGATACTCACCTGAATATGCGAAATAGTCCGCGTGTAGATGCGAGCTCGACGAGAAAGATCCTGCGCGTACGTCTTCGCACCCACCGCGTGGGTAACCATGATCGCACTACCAGCAACGACCGAGGTTCCTGCAAGAACCTGATCGCCCGCTTTCTTCTTGACGGGTGTTGATTCACCGGTCAGTAGCGCCTCGTCAACCTCTAGGCCTGAGGACTCTTCAACGACGCCATCTGCGCAAATCTGCGTGCCCAATTCAAGGCACATGACATCATCAAGCACAACATCCTTGGCGGGGATCTCTTGAGTTTTGCCACCACGAATAACCAAGGCTGTTGGAGCATCGACGATTGCGAGCGAATCAAGAGTCCGCTTCGCCTTCAATTCCGAAGCAATGCCGATAATCGCGTTGAAAACCAGCACGCCTCCGAAGACAACATCCTGAGGATGCCCGAAGATGAGCACCAGCACCGCAGCACTGATCAGGATCGCGTTAAACAACGTGAAAACATTCTCGCGAATAATCGAAGCAATTGATCGCGAGGTTCTTTGGCGAACATCATTCGTATCACCGCGTGCAACGCGTTCTCTCACCTCAGCGTGCGTCAGACCGGAGAGTGTTGAAGAGTGCGTCATTACGTCCTTCAGTGTGGGCGAGGATTTTAAGTCGGACGGGTACGTAAGCCCCATCTGGGCAACGTGTCAGTCAAAAGTACGAGCGGGCTTTTCCTTCTTCAGAGCGTGGGTGTCTAAAGGAGCATCCTTTAACGCCATTGAACGGCTCTTCAGCAACGATGTCACGACCGTAACCACGATGGTCACGATAATGAAGGACAAGGATGGAAGGATTCCGATTTCCGGTGCCCAGTGAATGCCTTCGCCTCCGTTAAGGAACACAAGCGTGTTCTCGTGCATCGCGTGGAAAACCAGCTTCATTCCGATAAAGGCAAGTATTGCTGCCAAGCCGTAGTGCAGGTAAACCAGTCTTTCCAGCAGGCGTTCGATCAGGAAGTAGAGCTGACGCAGACCAAGCAGAGCGAACGCGTTCGATGCGAACACCAAATAGGGTTCATGGGTCAGTCCGAAGATTGCCGGAATCGAGTCGAAGGCAAACATCAGGTCAGCGGTGCCCAGCGCAAAGACCACGAGGAGCATCGGCGTCAGATACGTGCGACCACCGTGACGGTGCAGGAACTTGTCACCAATGAAACCGTCGGTCACGGGGAAAACGCGACGCATCAGTTTGACGAAGGAATTCTCGTGGTATTCCTCGTCTTCGTGTTCATCTTCTCCGCCAATACCTTCACGTGCTTGCGAGAACGCGGTCCAGAGTAGCCAGGCGCCAAAGATAAAGAAGACCCACGTGAAGCGTTCAATCAGCGCTGCGCCAACAAGAATGAAGACGAGGCGCAGAACGAGGGCGATGATAATGCCGGACAACAGTGCCTTTTGCTGATAGTTACGAGGCACCCTGAACGACGACATAATGATGATAAAGACGAACAGATTATCGAGTGACAGAGCCTTTTCTGTCAGGAAGCCAGCGTAGTATTCGCCGGCAAATTGGCCACCGTAGACGCCCCAAATGATGAGGCCAAAGGCAAGACCAAGAAGAACGTAACCGATCGACCACCAGGTCGATTCTTTGAGAGTCGGAGCGTGCGGTTTACGCACGTGGCCAACGATGTCAACGGTAATGAGGGCAAGAATTGCGACGGCCAGACCAAACCAGCCGAGGGCGTGAACATGCACGGGTGGGAACCTCTCTGAGGTACGAGCAACTATGGTGAGGTCTCTTCCCACCCGATGTTCGGGCTGCTGATCCGAGCGATGCTCGTGTCCAACGCCGTGGTGACGAACCAGCACTTCGTGGGATTACTCCCCTCGCAAACTAGTCTACCTAGATCGCGCTACGATACCCCGATGAAAAACCAGTATGTGGAGAACCTAACGAGATTACCTCCGAGCGGACACTTCAGCTCTCACTAGTGAGCTGCCCTCATGTGGCGTAGTTCCTTCTTCAGATCCTGCAACTCATCGCGTAGACGCGCAGCGACCTCAAACTGTAGGTTTTCGGCGGCTACCATCATTTGCTTCGTTAAGTCTTCGATCAATTCTTCAAGATCTGCTTGCGCTACACCCGCGAGGCTTAGCGCATCAGGCTTCGAACGAGCAGACGCTGATTTTTCCTTACGGTATCCACCGTCGAGTAGCGTGCGCGTATCAACTTCTTCACGCACAAGCATGTCGGTGACATCAGCAATCTTCTTACGCAGTGGCTTCGGGTCGATGCCATGGACGGTGTTGTAGGCAATCTGCTTCTCACGACGACGCTCAGTTTCGTTGATCGCAGCTTCCATCGAAGGTGTGATGTTGTCGGCATACATATGCACTTCGCCCGACACGTTACGTGCTGCACGACCGATCGTCTGGATCAGCGATCGAGTCGAACGCAGGAAGCCCTCCTTGTCCGCATCGAGGATCGAAACAAGGGAAACTTCCGGCAAATCCAGACCTTCACGCAACAGGTTGATGCCGACCAGGACGTCGAAGTCGCCTTGACGCAGTTCTCTAAGCAACTCAACGCGACGCAGGGTATCGATGTCAGAGTGCAGGTACTCGACACGGACGCCACGGTGAGCGAGGTACTCGGTCAGGTCTTCCGCCATCTTCTTCGTGAGCGTCGTGACAAGAACACGCTCGTCCTTTTCGACACGCTCGCGGATCTGTTCCAGAAGATCGTCAATCTGTCCCTTCGTGGGCTTGACGATAATCTTTGGATCCACCAGTCCAGTCGGGCGAATCACCTGTTCTACTACCCCATCGCTTCGCTCAAGTTCGTAGTCACCCGGGGTTGCCGACAGGTAGACCGTCTGGCCGATGCGTTCAACGAATTCGTCCCACTTCAACGGTCTGTTATCCATTGCTGAGGGCAGTCGGAAACCATGATCGACCAGGGTACGCTTACGCGACATATCGCCCTCGAACATGGCACCGATCTGCGGAACTGTCACGTGCGATTCGTCGATGATCAGGACAAAGTCATCGGCAAAAAAGTCCATCAACGTATGGGGCGGAGTGCCGGGGCCTCGTCCATCGATATGACGCGAATAATTTTCAATGCCCGTGCACGACCCGATTTCTTTAAGCATTTCCAAGTCGTATGTGGTGCGCATGCGCAGACGCTGGGCTTCAAGCAGCTTGCCTTGGGATTCGAACCACGTGAGGCGTTCTGCCAGTTCTTCTTCAATCGAGGCAATGGCGCGCTTCATGCGCTCTTCGCCGGCAACGTAATGGCTGGCTGGGAATAGATAGACGTGATCGACTTCGTTGATAACATCACCGGTCAGGGGATGCAGGACTGCCAGCGAATCAATTTCATCCCCGAACATTTCGATGCGGATCGCCAGCTCCTCGTACACCGGGATGATTTCGATGGTGTCGCCTCGAACTCGGAAAGTGCCTCGCGTGAAGGCGACATCATTGCGAACGTACTGCATGTTAACGAAGGCGCGAAGAAGGGTGTCGCGGTCGACGATCATGCCACGTTCCAGCTCAACCATGCGCTCGACGTACTCTTCCGGAGTACCCAAGCCGTAGATGCACGACACGGAGGCAACGACCACCGTGTCACGACGGGTCAGCAGGTTGTTCGTCGCCGAGTGGCGCAGGCGTTCGACCTCGTCGTTGATCGACGAGTCTTTCTCGATGTATGTATCCGTCTGCGGAATATAGGCTTCCGGCTGGTAGTAGTCGTAGTACGACACGAAGTACTCGACAGCGTTGTTCGGCAACAGCTCGCGGAATTCAGCGGCAAGCTGGGCGGCAAGCGTTTTATTCGGCTCGATAATGAGCGCCGGTCGCTGAATCTGCTCAATGAGCCACGCGGTCGTTGCGGTCTTACCCGTGCCCGTAGCACCGAGGAGAACAATATCCTGTTCGCCGTCATTCAGGCGCTTGACCAATTCCGCGATTGCAGTCGGCTGGTCGCCCGATGGTGTGTAGTCAGAGACAACCTCAAACGGCGCTTCTTGCCGCACAACTCGTTTGCTCACAGTCCTACCGTAGTCACTTTGCCAGACTCATGCCGATTGGGAACCTATCGCCTGCTCGTGATGTACGAGGCCGGGATCATCTGCCGGTCGAACTGCCAGTTGTGCCCGAGTTTGTCAGCCATTGGGCATGAACTGTCGCAACCAGACGTTGAAGATCCACGAGCGAGCCGGTATTTGTGATCCAAATGTGGCAGATCGCGCGTCGTTCATCACTCTTCGCTTGGGATGCGATTCTTTTCCGGGCCTCGTCAATCGTCATCCCGCGGGCTTGTAGACGGCTCAGGCGCATATCAAGCGGAACATCGACCATCATCACGGCGTCAAACTGGTTGTGCATGTGTTGCTCAGTCAGCAGAGGAACATCGTAAAGAGCAATGTTCCCCGGTTGGGCGGTTGAAAGAATCTGGCGGGAACGCTCAGCAATCAAAGGATGAGTGATTGCTTCCAATGTCTTTCGGGCACTGGCATCAGTGAAGACCTGCTGGGCTAGTGCTCCTCGATTGAGAGTCCCGTCATCATTCAAGATGGCATCACCAAACACTTCTTCGATACGACGAAGACCGACGCTTCCAGGTTCGACAACTTCACGTGCGATGGCATCTGCGTCAGCAACGACCGCGCCAAGACTCGCAAACGCAGTGGCAACAGATGACTTTCCAGAGCCAATTCCACCGCTCAAACCGACGAGCAGTGCGCGATCTGTTGGAATGACGAAAGGACGAAGAAGGTCAGCAGATGCGCCTCCCATGTGAATCTGGGTCATGATGCATTCCTGACGGCTGTTACGATCCGAGCGACTTCATCCTGATCCGTACCACCGCCTAGAAGAGGTGCACGCATATGAACCGCGCGAACGTGTGCCACTTTGAGGAACGCCGCAACATTGTGTGACCGCAAGCCTCCGGAAGCCACGATAGTCAGATCGTTTCCTGCACGCGATGCAAGGTGCTTAAGGACTGGCGCTTGAGCTGTTGCGTCACGTCCGCCAGTAGTAAGCACCCTCGCAAAGCCGAGGGACATCAGTGTGTCAAGAGACTCCTCATAGTTGCGGGTTTCATCAAAAGCACGATGGAAAGTCAGTGGCGCATCACCAGCGGCGTCTTTGAGTGCCTTACATGCTTCGACATCGATCTGCCCATCATCGGTGATCGCTCCGACCGCAAAACCCAGTTGCCCCGTGCTCACGTAGCTGGCGAAATGATTGACGCGATCATTCAGAATTGAGACCATCTGGTCTACTTCATCGCGTGAATAAACAAAGTCACCGCCTCGCACGCGAAGCATTGCGTGGACACCCGTTGGGGGGGCCAGCGTCAAGCTTTGCTCAAGAAGCTGGATATCCGGCGTCAGACCTCCGACGTCAAGGCGGGCACACAGCTCAACACCGTCCACGCCCTGATCCGTTGCAATCGCAACACTAGGAAGATCCTCAACGCACAGCTCAATATGAGTCATACCTTCATTGTCCTATATGAGTCGACGAGCGACTAGCGTCCGCTATTCTTCAACGTTCGCACTAGCTGGAGATTGCAGTCATAGGAGAATGATTCGACGCGTGGTGTGAATAAACGCGTGTGCCCCACGAACACAAGTTCGTGGGGCACACGTTCATCACATCAGAGCCGAGGCTCTGTGATCAGTTCAGTTTCCGTTCGTGAGCTTCTCACGCAGAGCTGCGAGAGCCTCATCGGAAGCGAGGGTACCAACGGTCTCCGGCTCGACGGAGGACGAGGAAGAGGTGGCCTCGGGAGCAACCGGAGCTGCTTCAGCGTCTTCTTCCTGTGCCTTGACGACCTGAGCCTTGTGGGCCTGCCAGCGTGCCTGCGCTTCGGCATACTGTGCTTCCCAAGCCTCGCGCTGTGCCTCGTAGCCTTCCATCCATTCCTGGGTTTCCGGATCGAAGCCTTCGGGGTACTTGTAGTTGCCGTCTTCGTCGTACTCAGCGGCCATGCCGTACAGCGAGGGATCAAACTCTTCAGAGGTCGGATCGACGCCTTCGTTTGCCTGCTTGAGCGACAGGGAGATGCGACGACGTTCGAGGTCGATATCGATGACCTTCACGAATGCGTCGTCGCCAACCTTAACGACCTGGTCCGGCAGCTCGACGTGACGCTGAGCAAGCTCGGAAATGTGGACGAGACCTTCGATGCCGTCTTCGACACGGACGAATGCGCCGAATGGAACAAGTTTCGTGACCTTGCCCGGCACGACCTGGCCGATCGCGTGGGTACGGGCAAATGCCTGCCACGGATCTTCCTGGGTTGCCTTGAGGGACAGGGAGACTCGTTCGCGATCCATGTCGACGTCGAGAACCTCGACGGTGACTTCCTGGCCAACCTCGACGACCTCTGACGGGTGATCGATGTGCTTCCAGGAGAGTTCGGAGACGTGGACGAGGCCGTCGACACCACCGAGGTCGACGAATGCACCGAAGTTAACGATCGAGGAGACGTTACCGGTACGGACCTGGCCTTTGCCAAGAGTGTGAAGGAAGTTCGTGCGAACCTCGGACTGAGTCTGCTCGAGCCATGCGCGACGCGAGAGCACAACGTTGTTGCGGTTCTTGTCGAGCTCGATGATCTTCGCTTCGATCTCGCGACCGATGTACGGTGCGAGGTCGCGGACGCGACGCATTTCAACGAGGGATGCGGGGAGGAAGCCACGAAGGCCGATGTCGAGGATAAGACCACCCTTGACGACCTCGATGACGGTGCCGGTGACAACGCCATCTTCTTCCTTGACCTTTTCGATCTGGCCCCAGGCGCGCTCGTACTGTGCGCGCTTCTTCGACAGGAGCAGACGGCCTTCCTTGTCTTCCTTCTGGAGGACGAGGGCTTCGATCTTGTCGCCAACGGCAACAACATCGTCAGGGTTCACATCGTGCTTGATGGAGAGCTCGCGAGAGAGGATAACGCCCTCAGTCTTGTAGCCGATGTCGAGGAGGACCTCATCGTGGTCGACCTTGACGACAGTGCCCTCGACGATGTCGCCATCGTTGAAGTACTTGATGGTTGCGTCGATGGCGGCAAGCAGATCTTCGGTCGAGCCGATGTCATTAACCGCGACCTGCGGCGTATTGGTGGTCATGTAGTTGTGTCTCCGAAACGGACTGAATAGTAGGTGTACAGAAGTGGCGAATCGGCAATCGCGTACATGAGTGCCAAAACACCGCTAGTAAGTCTACCAGTTCGTTAACGCGCTCTTTTCCACTGTTTGATGAATAAAAACGTGGTTTCGGTCGCGTTTATCCGTTACGGACACACATTTGATCACGCATCCACCTAATGGGCGGCGGCCATCCAGTTCGCTCCCACTCCCACTGCGACATCCAAAGGCACCTTCAATTGGACTGGCGAGCTCATCTTGTCGCAGACAAGCTCCTCAGCCTGCTGACGTTCTTCCGGTGCTATTTCAAGGAGCAATTCGTCGTGAATTTGGAGCAGTACGCGTGACTTCATGTCAGCCTGATGCAGAGCGTCGATAACGTTGACCATCGCAATTTTCACGATATCCGCTGCACTCCCCTGAATCGGCGCATTCAAAGCAGCACGTTCGGCCATTTCGCGGCGCTGCCGATTCGATGAGGTCAGGTCGGGCAGATAGCGCCTACGACCGAACATCGTTTCCGTGTAGCCGTTGATCCGAGCCTCGTCGACGAGCGAATTCAGATAGTCGCCTACCCCTGCGAAGCGTTCGAAATAGCGGTCACGCAACGCGGCTGCTTCGTGGACGGGAATATGCAGCTGTGCGGACAGACCGTATGAGGACAAGCCATATGCGAGACCATATGACGTGGCCTTGATGCGAGAGCGTTGTTCACCCGTCACCTCTTCAACGGGCGTATCGAAAACCATCGCAGCCATCGTCTTGTGCAGGTCCTCGCCGGTAGCGAAAGCTTCGATCAAGCCCTCATCTGCCGACAAATGCGCCATGATGCGCATTTCAATCTGGGAATAGTCGGCGCTCATCAAAGACTCAAAGCCGGGACCAGCAACAAAACCGGAACGGATCTTCAGGCCATCTGGGCTACGAGCCGGAATATTCTGCAGATTCGGGTCCTTGGATGCCAAACGGCCAGTTGTGGTAACAACCTGTGAGAACGTCGAGTGAATGCGCCCATCGGGGTTGGTGGAAGAAATCAACGTGTCCACCATCTGCTTCAATTTGATTCGATCACGGTGCATCAGCAATGAGTCAAGGAATACGAAGCCCGGACCACCCGAATCTCGCGTCTTTTCGCGCAAGTCAGCAAGAGCCTCAGCGTTCGTCGTGTAGCCGGTCTTCGTCTTCTTTGTCTTGGGAAGATCGAGGACCTCGAAAAGAATCCTCTGCAGTTGCTTGGGACTGGAAAGATTCACATCTTCACCAATCACATCAAGAGCAGTCTTGCGGGCCGCATCAACTTCGAATCCCAGTTGCCTCGACTGGGAGCGCAACTCGTCACTATCAACGGCAATACCTGTCGCTTCCATCTTCGCCAAGACCCTAGATACGGGAAGCTCCATCTGTGTCAGCAGGTCCAGTTCACCGTTATCCGCTAAAAGCGCGCTCAAGGTCTTCCACACAAACGGCAGGGAGTAGCAGATACGCGCGCATCGTTGAATACGTTCTTGAATCTCACCGCTGCCGACGATCTCGAAGAGAGCGTCCGTCTTCTTTTCTTCTTCGGGCAACTCAATGTTGAAATAGCGGTTCAAGATTTCTTTGATCTCGACGCTCTTTGAATCGGGGCGTGCGAGATAGGCGGCAAGCTGAACGTCCTTCGAAGGCCACGCCATCGCCCACCCGTGTCCTGCCAAAGCGTGAGACAGAGCTTTGGCATCATGAACGACGTGCGAATCGCTGTGCTTCAGGACCTTCACTAAAGCCTGATCCTGCACCGGAGAGAGCATGGTCGGGTCAATGACAAGGACACGACTTCCTGCGCTCAACGCAAGAAGATCGATGTGTCCATGAGCAGGGATGCCCTCCCCGTCGGCCCAAATCGCATCAATGTGGCCAGCTGAGCGCGCCCAGTCGGAAATGTCAGTGGTATCGGAGGCGACCGACACCGTTAAGGGTGCTGTCCAAAAAGCCGGGTCAGCTTCGTCCCCCGATTTCTCTACTGAGTCATCGCCCACTGTGACCGCAAGCACCTGGTTACGCAGGCGCCCAAACTCCAACGTATCGAACAACGCAAGCAATTCAGTCTTTTGAGTAGCCCCGGGAACAAGATCCCCCAGCTCAACCCCCACGTCCAGATCCGTGAGCAGACGATTCAAACGACGATTACGCGCCACATCACCAGCATGTTCGCGCAGTGCCTCGCCACGCTTACCCTTCACCTGATCAGCATTCGCCATCAGGTTATCGAGGCCATCGAACTCGTTAATCAGCTTCGCCGCTGTCTTCGGTCCAATACCGGGAACACCGGGCAAATTATCAGAGGTCTCACCGACAAGAGCCGCAATTTCCGGGTAACGGAACGGTGGGACACCGTACTTTTCTTCAACAGCAGCGGGCGTCATGCGCTTCAAGTTCTCGGTCGACGCACCCGGATATAGAACCGTCACATTCTCAGTCACCGTCTGGAAAGAATCCCTATCCCCCGACGCGACCAAGACACGCATCCCGGCTTTCTCACCACGGTGAGCAAGCGTCGCCAAAATATCGTCGGCTTCGTAGCCGTCCTTGCGCAGGGAACGAATACCCATCAGGCCCAAAATCTGGCTAATCAGTTCAACCTGGCCTTTAAAGGGTTCCGGCGTCGCATCACGCGTTCCCTTATACTCCGGATACTCCTCGGTGCGGAAAGAATGGCGCGACACGTCAAACGCCACCGCAACATGTGTCGGCTTTTCCTCTTGGATCATCTTCACCATCATCTTGATGAAGCCGTACACCGCATTCGTATGTTGCCCCGAATGGGTCACGAAACGGTCAGCCGGAAGAGCATAGAACGCGCGAAAAGCCATCGAATGGCCGTCGATAATCAGCAAAGTGTCACTCACACATGTAACCCTAGAGGTATGCATGGACAAACCGCACGACAAACCACGCCCGATCCTTCCCACGATGGCGGATTCGTGGGCGCACATTGGCCACATTCCCTGATGGAAGCCATGCGAATGGACGTGTTAGAACATTCGCCCGAAAAAACAGTGATCTCTATGCCCGTCGAAGGAAACACCCAGTCAGCTGGGATTCTTCACGGTGGGGCAAGCGCAGCGCTCGCGGAAACAGCGGCATCATTTGCTTCCCAGATTCACGCTCGTAACGTTCACGGCGCTGATCGCGGGTTCGCGATGGGCACTGAACTGACGATTTCCCACATCTCGTCGGTTTCTACCGGTCGAGTAATCGCGACGGCAACGGCTATTCACCTAGGTGGTTCATCGACGGTCCACCTTGTTGAAATAAAGAACGAGGCCGGGAAGCTGATTTCGTCGGCGCGCGTAACGAACCGGATTATGGCGCGACGAGTTTGATGCTTCTCAGCACACCACGATCAGCGAAATGAAAAGTGCCACGGTAGTACGAAAACTACCGTGGCACACTTCGAAAGTACCCCGAGTGGGATTCGAACCCACAACAAGCCGGGTTTGAGCCGACCGCCTCTGCCAGTTGGGCTATCGGGGCGTCGCCGTAATTGGCGCCGTTTAAGTTTATGATAGAGCTAGCAAACCTACAAACCGAGGATCAATTATGACCACTGAAGTTCAAAACGAACCACGCCGCGTTCTTGTCGCAGAAGATGAGGGTCTGATTCGTCTGGATATCGTTGAAACCCTCACTTCTGCCGGGTTTGAGGTTGTTGGTGAGGCCGCAGACGGTGAAGAAGCCGTCCAGCTTGCACTTGAGCTCGAACCCGATCTCTGTGTCATGGACGTGAAGATGCCTCGCATGGATGGCATTACCGCCGCTGAAAAGATCCTTCAGGAGCTTTCGTGTGCTGTCGTCATGCTGACCGCGTTTAGCCAAACAGAGCTTGTTGAACGTGCACGCGATGCGGGGGCAATGGCGTATGTTGTCAAGCCCTTCAGCCCCGCTGATTTGATTCCTGCCATTGAGATTGCCCTTTCGCGTCATCAGGAAATCGAATCTCTTGAAGAGGAGATCGCCGATCTTTCTGACCGTTTCGAAACCCGTAAGCGCGTTGACCGCGCGAAGGGCCTGTTGCAGAAAAACATGGGCATGACCGAGCCCGAGGCCTTCCGCTGGATCCAAAAGACGTCAATGGATCGGCGTCTTTCAATGCGCGAGGTCGCTGACGCTGTTATCGATCAGGTTGACGACTAAATCCGCAGGATGACACAGACGGTGGCGGGCAGTTCCTACGAACTGCCCGCCACCGTGAGTTTGTACTGGTCACAGCTTCATCACCATTTGAGTGAGGTCACTGCACCGTTCAGGTCATGCTGCTTCGATCAGCTCAAGGCCGAGGAAGTCAGCTGCGCGTCCACGTGAACGCGGGTTGGAAAGATCTGAAATTGCGCGAGCAATACTCGCATCAATCATTTCATCAAACCAAGGCTTGACTGCATTGGCCAGCTGGTCGATATCCAGGTTGTTTGCCTGACGATCCAGTGCCTGAGAATGGACTGACACAGTCCGGGTACGCGTATTCATTTTTCTTCTCCATCATTCATTCATCAGACCGTATGCAGGTATGCACGTTGTTCGCGCAGGCAACCTCATACGGTAGGTCGTATGTGCCGAAAGCTATCTCAAATACCCTCATCGGCATTCTTACTCGCCGTGGCACTCACACTACCCTACACGGTTTCGCGTATTCCGCCATCGGAAGCGCCCCTTCGTGGTGCACGCCATGAAGCCCCTAGTCCATCAAGAACAATCAAAGCCTCCGTGTCACGAATAAAAATGGCCAGACTACCGAAGCAGTCTGGCCAGCTTTCACATGCTGGTGTCAGCGAAGTCCGCCACCGATTGAGTAGTCGACTTCATCGCCCACCTTGTGCAAGCGAAGCATGTTCGAGGAACCGGCGGTCCCCGGTGGCATACCTGCAACGATCACGAGTTCGTCACCAATTTCAGCGAGGTGTGACGACTGCGTAACCTGGTCGACCTGCCACACCATGTCATCGGTGTGACGGACCTCAGGAACGCGGTAGGTCTGAATACCCCACGTCAATGCCAGGCGACGACGCGTTGATTCCAACGGAGTAAATGCGAGCATTGGAATCGGGCGACGCAGACGCGACATCATGCGAGCCGAAGCACCGGACTGAGTGAAAGTCACCAGGTAGCGAGCATCAAGATGCTCGGCAATCTGAGCGGCAGCTTCACAGATGACGGCCGCACGGTCGTTGACGAAGAAACCGTTCAGTGCGGCGATCATTTCGCCACCGTTTTCTTCGGTGGACTCGATAATACGAGCCATCGTGCGAACAGCTTCGATCGGGAACGCCCCCACTGAAGTTTCGCCGGAAAGCATAACCGCATCGGCACCGTCAAGGATGGCGTTTGCACAGTCAGAAGCTTCAGCGCGGGTCGGGCGAGGATTCTTAATCATGGAATCCATGACCTGGGTTGCGACGATAACCGGCTTCGCAGCACGGCGAGCCAATTCAATGGCGCGCTTCTGAACCAGCGGAACGGACTCGAGTGGCATTTCAACGCCAAGGTCACCGCGGGCAACCATGATCGCGTCAAACGCATCGACGATTTCCTGGAGTGCTTCGACAGCCTGTGGCTTTTCGATCTTGGCGATCACCGGAAGACGACGACCGTATTCGTCCATGATCGCGTGGACATCGTTGATGTCCTTTGCATTGCGGACGAACGACAGAGCGATGAAGTCTGCGTCGTTTTCCATTGCCCAACGCAGGTCCTCTTTATCCTTCTCGGAAAGAGCAGGAACGGACACTGCGACGCCGGGAAGGTTCAAGCCCTTGTGGTCGGAAACTACGCCGGGGACCTCAACCTTGGTGATGACGTCGGTATCGGTGACCTCGACAACGCGGACTGCGACGTTTCCGTCGTCAATCAGCAGGCGATCGCCGGGAGCACAGTCACCGGGCAAACCTTTGAAGGTCGTACCAACGAGTTCCTTAGTTCCAGGCACGTCGCGGGTTGTGATGGTGAACGTGTCACCAACAGTGAGGACCTGGGGTCCTTCTTCGAACGTCTCCAGGCGAATCTTCGGCCCCTGCAGGTCGACAAGAATTGCAATGGCACGTCCTGAAGTCGCAGAAGCGCGACGGACCTTTTCAATGACAGCTTCGTGCTCTGCAGCCGTGCCGTGTGATCGATTGATTCGGGCGACGTCCATACCGGCGTCAACCAGTGCTTGGACTTGCTCCGAAGAATCAGTGGCAGGGCCGAGAGTACATACAATTTTTGCTCGGCGCATAGGCTAAGCCTACCGCGATTGGGCTTCAGAACTCTTATTCAGAGATTCAATTTCAAGGTGATCGTTCCCATGTTCAGCGATTTCCGAAACGTTTTCGTCGGTTTCAACAGGCACGAAACGTTCGTCGCCCTGCAAGATAGTGGATCGTCCCAGCTTGCCAGCAACGAAATAGACGACGAGGCCTAGCGCCAAAATGGCGAGCGATGTCCATACGTTCAAGCGCACTCCGAAGAAGGTGTGAGCCGTGTCGATGCGCATCATTTCAATCCAGCTTCGTCCAAGTGGATATGCGATCAGGTAGAGCGCGAACACCTGTCCAGAGGCGAAACGGAAACGACGATCGCACCACACGATGATTGCTGCCATCGTCAGATTCCACAGGCACTCGTAGAGGAATGTTGGGTGAAACAGGGTTCCCGAGGCAAAACCATCGGGCAGATGCGCGTCGTCGATCTGCAAACCCCACGGCAACGTCGTGGGGCCACCGAAAAGCTCTTGATTGAACCAGTTCCCCCAGCGACCAATGGCCTGGGCGACCAGTAATGCTGGTGCAAGCGAATCAGCAAGCGGGCCGAGGCGCTTCCCGGAACGTTTCACTGCAATCCAAGCGCCGAGCGCACCCAGAGCGACACCGCCCCAGATGCCCAAGCCACCTTCCCAGATTCGGATGATTCGAGCCGGATCACCGTTTGGACCAAAGTAGGCTTCGGGGGATGTGATGACGTGGTACAGGCGAGCTCCGATAAGGCCGATCGGGATCGCCCAAAGGGCCACGTCATACATCAGTTCCGGGTCACCGCCACGTTTTGCGTAGCGTTTGGCCGTCCAGTAGACGGCGATAAACATGCCGACAACGATGATTAATCCGTAGGCGCGTAGCGGTAGCGGACCGATGTACCAGACGCCCTGCGACGGCGAAGGGATGGAGGCACTGATCACAATCGGGCTCCTTTCACTCCTGAAACCAAGTCTTGAGCACGTTCTTCAAGAAGACGAAGGCCGCGGTCAATTGGCTCGTTAAACAGTGTCTTCACCAGTGCGGAGCCCACGATAACGCCGTCGGCGTACGCACCGATTTCTTTTGCCTGCTGGCCGTTCGAAATACCAAGACCAACGCACACGCGCTGAGCCCCGGCATCTCGCGTGCGTTCAACGAGGTCTTTGACATGCTCGCCCACGGATGCGCGAGCACCGGTAACACCCATCGTCGAGGCAGCGTACACCCAACCTTCACTATGCGCACTGATCAGTTCCAACCGGTGCCTCGGAGACGAGGGGGCGACAAGGTATGTGCGCTCCAAGCCATATTTTTCTGCGCTTGCTTCCCACTGCGCCCCTTCTTCTGGAGGAAGGTCGGGGGTAATCAGACCGGAACCACCCGCAGTGGCAAAATCACGGGCAAAGCGCTCCACACCCCACCACTCGACAGGATTCCAGTAGGTCATCACCGCGGTGGTCAGCCCATAGCTGGTCAGTTCTTCAACAGCTCGAAACAGATCTTCAAGGTGAGTACCGCATTCAAGAGCAGCAACTGTTGCCTTCTGAATCGTGGGTCCATCCATTCCTGGATCGGAATAGGGGAAGCCCAGTTCTAGTACGTCAAGACCACAATCTGCAAGGACTTTGCCCGCTCGAATGGAATTATCCACCGACGGAAAACCAACGGGAAGGTATCCGATGAGAGCTGCGTCGCCTCGTGAATGAGCTTCGTCGATGCGACGCCCAGCTTTCAATTCTTTGCTCACTTGTCCGCCTCTTCGTCATCGTCAAACTGGGAAATGCCAGTCGAACCGGCACTAGGGTCAATCACTTGACGAGTCGCATGACCCAAGTTGAACCATTTCGATGCCGTGTCCACGTCTTTATCTCCGCGTCCCGACACGGTGACAATGGCAATCGGACCTTCATCTTCAGCAAAGGGACCGCCGTTTTCGCGAACCTTCTGCGCGGCCCACTGGCGGATACCAGCAAGAGCATGGGAAGACTCAATTGCGGGAATAATACCCTCGGTGCGTGATAGCAACATGAAAGCATCCATCGCATCGGCATCGTTGATGGGAATGTAGCGAGCGCGACCGGTCGCAGCGAGCCACGAATGTTCGGGGCCAACACCCGGGTAGTCGAGACCCGCCGAAATCGAATGTGATTCCTTCGTTTGGCCGTCTCGTTCTTGAAGCAGGTACGTGCGGGCTCCGTGAAGAACACCGGTTTCATTCGCGGTAATCGAGGCAGCATGACGACCGGTCTCAACCCCGTCTCCACCAGCTTCGCACCCGAGTAGTTCAACATCGGGATCATCGAGGAATGCGGTAAAAGTACCGATTGCGTTCGAACCACCACCGATACATGCGCAGACGATGTCCGGCAAACGGCCTTCCATTGCCAGAAGCTGTGCTCGAGCCTCATCACCAATCACTCGCTGTAAATCACGAACAAGTTCCGGGAATGGATGAGGACCCGCCGCGGTACCGAAGATGTAGTTGGTTGTAGCTTCGTTCGTCACCCAATCGCGGAATGCTTCATTGATTGCATCCTTCAGAGTCTTCGAACCGGATGTTACGGCGACAACTTCCGCCCCAAGCATCTGCATTCGAGCAACATTCAGTGCTTGACGTCGAGTGTCTTCTTCGCCCATGTAGACGGTGCACTCCAAGCCAAGAAGCGCCGCTGCAGTGGCGGTCGCAACACCGTGTTGCCCGGCGCCGGTTTCAGCGATGACTCGGGTTTTGCCCAGTTCCTTCGTCAAAAGAGCTTGGCCAAGCACGTTGTTGATCTTGTGCGAGCCCGTATGGTTCAAGTCTTCGCGCTTCAAAAAGACGCGCACTCCCCCAAGCTCGCGGGAGAAACGAGGCGCCTCGGTCAGCAAAGACGGATGACCCGCATACCCAACAAACAGGTCACGAAGACGCTTCTGGAACGCAGGATCGGGCCACAAGCGCTTCCACTCACGTTCAATAACCTCGAGTGGTCCCATCAATGATTCGGCGACAAACCGTCCACCGAATTGGCCAAAGTAGGGGCCTTGAACGTTTGACAGTGCCACGTTACTTCTCCTCTAGAGCGGCGCGGACGCGCGCCTTACGGTCGGTCAGGAGAGCCGGATGAGAGCCGGCACATACCATGTCACGAATGGAGGACAACGGATCACCGCTGGTCACCAGAGCCTCTCCGACGAGAACAGCATCAGCACCCCACTTGGCGTATTCGAAAACGTCGTGGGGGCCTCGTACACCTGACTCCGCGACGGCGACAACGTCAGCTGGAATCACATCAATCACCTGGTTAACGGTGTCGCGGTCAACTTCAAGGGTCTTCAGATCTCGAGCATTGACCCCGATAATCCGTGCTCCCGCTTCGAGCGCTCGCAATGCCTCAAGACGCGAATGCGTTTCAACCAGAGCATTCATCCCCAGCGAATGGACGCGTTCCAGAAGAGAGACAAGTGCCGGCTGTTCAAGTGCGGCGACAATCAAGAGGACGAGGTCCGCTCCATGTGCCCGCGCCTCGTGAATCTGATACGGAGTAACAATAAAATCCTTGCGGAGCACTGGAATATCCACTGCGGCACGCACTGCATCAAGGTCAGCGAGGGAGCCAGAGAAACGACGTTTTTCCGTTAGAACAGAAATGGCGGTTGCGCCACCTTCTTCGTAGATCGACGCAAGACGCGCAGGATCAGGAATGTCAGCAAGAGTGCCCCTTGACGGAGAGGAACGCTTCACTTCGGAAATAATCGATACGGCGCCTTCGCGTTCCTTGAAGGCTGCGAATGCGTCATGGGCATCGGGGGCACGCAGTGCACGTCGCTTGATTTCGTCCATGGGGACGTGGGCCTCGCGCAAGGCAAGATCTTCACGGACACCTGCGATGATGTCATCTAAGACTGTCATGATTGCGCTCCTTCGCCACTACCGTCGTCAATTCGATGCTAGTGGGTACTAGTAGAGATACGGAAATGGGCTCATCATGTGTGCTCATACGCGCGCTCATTCGGACGAACTGCGAAGCATCTGCGCGATACGCACCGCTTGAACGGATGCGGCAGCTTTATTCCGCGTCTCGATATATTCGGTTGCTGGAACTGAATCGATCACAATTCCTGCTCCCGATTGCACCGACGCCACGCCCTCACTGACGGATGCGGTACGGATAGCGATCGCCAGATCAGCGTCGCCCGACAGGTCAAAGTAGCCCACTACTCCCCCGTAAACACCGCGTGCAGCAGGTTCGAAGTCATCAATCAGACGAATAGCGCGAGGTTTCGGAGCGCCCGACAATGTTCCCGCGGGGAACGTCGCCACCAAGCAATCGAGAGCATCGACATCGTCGCGCAGCAAACCGGTGACAGTCGACGACATATGCTGGATGTGCGAAAAACGCTTGATCTCCATCAACGTTGATACTTCAACCGTTGCAGGGTCACACACCTTCGACAGATCATTACGAGCCAAGTCCACCAGCATCACGTGCTCGCTCAATTCCTTCGGATCTTCAAGCAGTTCCACCGCCAAATCATGGTCTTCAGCTCCGGTGGTTCCGCGTGGCCTCGAACCAGCAATCGGGTAGGTCCAGACGCGCTCTCCCTCTTTCTTCACGAGGGTCTCTGGCGAAGAACCGATCACGTCATATGTTGCGCCCAGGCCGTCAGGAAGACGCAGATAGAACATATAGGGGGAAGGGTTAATTGTGCGAAGAACACGATAAACGTCCAGCGATTCGCGATTTACCTGCACGTCAAGCCGCTGAGACAAGACAATCTGGAATACTTCGCCGTCTTCAATGGCACGTTGAGCAGCGCGAACAGATGCTTCATATTCACCGCGTTCACTACGATGCACTACCTCAGGAAACTCGCATTGCGGGTCAATACTCAGCACGGCAGGTCGAATAGGCGAAGCCAAACGCTGTTCCATATCGTCGAGCCCACGCAATGCAGCCTCATAGGCTTCATTCACACGCGCATCGTTACCGTTCATGTTCCAGGCAACTGAGACAAGCCAAATCGAACCATCATGGTGGTTGATAGCCGCAACCTTAGATGCCAACACGAAAGACGCATCAGGTACGTTCATTTCTCGTGGTGCCGTGGGAGCCAACGTCGGTTCCCACTCGGAGATGATCCCCCACCCCGCGTTGCCGACGAGGGCACCCGTCAATGGAGGCAGGCCTTCGATGGGATCAGCGTGAAGCGTCGTCAACGCTGAGTGAACAACGTCCAAGAATGAACCATCCTGGAGTGCTCCAGCAGGAGACTCCCCATGCCATGATGCTTGCCCATCTCGATAGACAATTGCACCCAAAGAGTCACAGCCAACAAATGACCAGCGTCCCCACGGGCCGTCATGTTCCCCCGATTCCAGAATGAATGTACCGGGCTTATCTTCGCCAAGCTGACGGTATACGCCAACGGCACTGAGCTCGTCGGCTAGCAAACGACGAACAACGGGGATAACACGACGTGTTTTCGCAAGCTCAGCGAACGTTAGAGGGTTCGGCCAGGTCTGACCCCACGCCAAATTCTTCGGAGTCGCTTCATTGCTCAGATTCAGTGTGCTCATACGTCACCTCGCTGACCGATGACTGCACCAAGGTCACCGCCTTCTTCGAAACAGGAACGCTTCCCCGTGTGACAGGCAACCCCAACCTGGTCCACTTCGATGAGCAACGCATCGCCGTCACAATCAAGACTGACAGCCTTCACAAACTGGAGGTGTCCGGACGTATCACCTTTGCGCCAATACTCTTGGCGACTTCGCGACCAGAAGGTCACTCGCCCTGTCGTCAGCGTCCGATGAAGAGCCTCGTCATCCATCCACCCGAGCATTAAAACTTCACGGGTATCCCACTGCTGAACAACAGCAGCAACAAGACCGGCAGAATCACGCTTTAAACGCTGAGCAATCGAAGGATCTAAAGTCATTCATCTATCTTGACACGAACAGTTCAACACGACCTCTGCCGTTCATTCTCCGGCTATAACGCCATCGCACACATCGAAGCGACCGGCCTCGTACCCCCAAAAAGAATGCGGTCAACTGCGTAGGCGAAAGAACCGCCTACTGCCACTGAAGAATCGCACCCCAGCCGATATACCCACCGGCAGCACCAAGAATCAGCCACGGTCCAAGAGGTATCCGCGCCCCGGTCCCCGCATTGCCGACGACCAATCGCCACAACGCGGCGCCACCGGCCAAAACGAAGGAAATAATCAAACCACCGTAGGCAGCTTGGATACCAACGCACCCAAGCAACGCTCCAAGGACAGGAGCAATCTTCACGTCGCCAAAACCGACACCGCCCGGGATCCTAGAAAGGATCCACAAGGGAACCGCCCAAATTGCCATCGACAGGACAATACGCACGATCACTTTCACGGGCGTTTCCGAGTGGAAAATCATGCCCAGCGCACCGAAGGTCACCCCGATCGCCATCGTAGCCGTGTATGCGTTGGGAAGCTTGTGCGTTCGCGCATCAACCAAAGCAGAGAGCGCCCCGATCATCGCAACCGACACAATAGCCGGTGCCGACGGTTTCAGTTGCAGCGTCACAATCGTTGCAGCCCCAAACAAAGCGGAGGTCCACACGATACCCGTGCGCTTATACGGTGTCAGCGTCGCTTCAATGAAATATCGGCGTTGGACGCGCCAGCCGTAGCGCCACAGCCAATAGATGATGATCAGCCATGTTGCGAGTGCTAACGCAAGCGACAAGTCCTGGACCGTTGTTGCTTCACGGACGCGCAGAAGACTTAAGAAATCGCTCATTGAGGAATCACCTGACGCATCGCCTCCACATCAGCGTTCTTCCCCGTCATTAGCTGAACCTGAAGATGCGCTTGATGAAGAAGCATCTCGACACCGTAGACAACGCACGCGCCATTGGCTTCATACACCTGTACAAGCTGCGTGTCACGAGGCGAATAAATGACATCAAGCAGACACTGATCGGTTCTCGGGCTCAATTGCTTGGCAATATCATCGCCAATATGTGCGGGCAACGTAGAGATGAGGATGTCTGCCGAAGCGATCTCACGCATCACTCGTTCATGATCGCTGAAAAGAACCTGGTCAATCTCAACACCCAACCGCGTTGCTGCCACAACAATCGAACCCGGTCCGCCAAAACGACGCGCGATCACAGTTGTGCGAGTGATACCAAGCGTGCCCAAGGCTGCAAGGGACGAGGCCGCCGTCGCTCCACTGCCCAAGATCACTGCAGAATGCGGCGCATCACACCCCCTGCGCGCTCGAGCCTGATCGATAGCCATCACGATCCCGTGCACATCGGTGTTAAAACCGGTCAACACGCCTGCCGATGGGACAACGGTATTTACACTTCCAACCGCTTGGGCCAAAGGATCGCAGACATCAATCAAAGACATGATGTCCTGTTTGCACGGCATGGTCACGGAAAGACCGAGGCACCCTGAATCGAGCGAGGACAGGAAAGACGGCAACGTTTCTTTCGTGACCTCGATTGTGCGGTACGTCCAATCAGAACCCACGCCGACAGAATCCCACGCTGCCCTGTGCAAAAGAGGCGATAGTGAGTGCTCAATGGGTGAGCCGATTACGCCAGCCCAACTCATTGTGTCAGCACTTCCCGGGGTGAGCTTCGCAGTAGTCCTTGAATTTCTTCTGATTGGCTTCGTGATCGGCCAGCGTTGAAGCAAACACTGTCTCACCCGTATCCAAATCAATGGTCACGTAGTACAGCCAGTCGCCATCCGCAGGATGCATCACGGCCTTGATTGCTGCCTCACTGGGCTGAGCGATCGGGCTCGGAGGAATCCCCTTATGAAGGTATGTGTTGTACGGGTTCTCATCCAGCAGATCGGAAGCGGTTGGTACGCCACCGGTTTTACCAACTCCGTAAAGAACCGTTGAGTCCATTTGGAGCAAGCCACGAGTCTCGTTTTCAGTATCAGCAAGGCGATTTTCAATCACTCGAGCGACCTTGGGCAGGTACTCGTCGAGATTCACTTCACGTTCGAGAATTGAAGCCTTGTTCAAAACAATTTCGCGCTGGTCTTCAGCGACACCGGCACTATCGAGCGTGGAAATCGTAGTGGCAACCATCTGGGCAACCAGAGTCACCGGAGTATCCGAAGACGCCACTTCGTATGAACCCGGAGCAAGCCACCCCTCAACGTTTCCCCCAGCAACATCGGGCAAACCAATAGCGCTGGCATCTTCAAATGCTGCGGTGACATCATCAAAGCTGAAATCGGTGACAGATGAAATACGCTCGGCAATTTCTGCCTTGGTTTGACCCGGAGTGACAGTCACCGTGTTATCAGACCTATTAGCGTCATCAAGCAATGCGGCAACCGCATCAGACGCCCTCATCTGCATTTTCAGCGTGTATGTGCCCGGACGGATCATTACGGCTGCTTTATTCGCGTCATACGAGCGGATAAAGGCTGCAACGCTCTTGACGACGTCAGCATCAACCAGTGACTGACCGATTTCGGCACCTGTTTCGCCGACATCGATCGTCACTTCAACAGAGCCTGAACCCGGACCGGGATAGTCATCGTCCAATTGCGAGAAGGAAGATGAAGACGCGGTCAGTTGGCGTACGGCATACACTGCTGCACCGCCAAGAAGAGCAATAACGATTGCCAGGATAATGAACGCGCGGATACGACGATTACGCTTACGACGGCGGGCTCGACGACGTTCTACTTCTAGGCGTCGAGAACGCATGCCGGTCGTTTCACTACTCACGGTTTTAAAAAGAGGAAGACCATTCGACTGTGGCGTTGCGGGCGGTGTCTGCGCGCGCTGATGCGAAGCCTGAGTGCCTGCTCGTCCCTGTATATCTCGTCGTCGAGGAAATGGAGGGCGTTGCGAGTTGGGCGTCGTCACGAAAGATCCTTCCCTTCAATGATGATCTCGAGCCCTGGGGCTCGATCGCTCATTCGTTCCGCTTCAAGTGCTTGCTCAAGAATGATTTGAGCAGCCACCTGATCGACAACCGCTCGGTGTTCCCTCTCTGGAACGCCTGACTGTCGTAAGCGCGCATGCGCTTGATTTGAGGATAGCCTCTCATCAACCAATGCGACACGAACATGTGGCCTAGCTAGCTTAATTCGTCTGCCGTAGCGCCGAGCGCCTTTTGCTGAAATTCCTTCTCCACCTTTGAGATGTTTCGGCAGGCCTACGATGACTTCGAAGGCATCGTATTCGTCGATGATTGAGCAGATACGCTCAACGTCAGAACCGTCATCAGCTCGGATAACAGTTTCAACGGGCATTGTGAGTATGCCGTCCGGGTCGCAGCGACTCACTCCAACCCGGACAGTTCCAACATCAACACCGATGCGCGTTCCGCGACGAAGACTCACGAATGAGCAACCTCGCGACGGATCGCGTCAAGCGCTTCCTTGATCGCGTCGAGCTTGGTGCCACCGCCCTGTGCGATGTCATCACGGCCACCGCCGCCACCACCAAGGTGCTGGCCGACAGCGCGAACAAATGCGCCTGCCTTAGCCTTGCGCTGCCGTGCCTTCTCGTTTGTCACAACGACGATCGACGGCTTGTCGTTCACTCGGCCGATGAGAGCGACAACAACCGGATTCGCATCGCCAAGACGATCACGAACTTCAAGAGCCAGAGTGCGCAACGCGTCAGCGGACGGCATAACGCCTGCATCATTGGCGACTACAGCAATGCCATTGAGCGACTTTGCCGTATCAGCAAGCGTCTGCGCCTGAGCCAGTGCTTGCTCAATGCGCATGCGCTCGAGTTCCTTCTCAGATTCCTTCACTCGAGCAAGCAACGAAGCAATACGATCCGGAAGCTCTTCGCTACGGCCCCCCACCATGGTCGACAGCTGGGAAACCAAAGCATGTTCCTTTGCCTGGAATGAATACGCGCCATTGCCGACAAGCGCATCAATGCGTCGCACGCCCGAACCAATGGATCCTTCACCCAAGATCGCGATACGACCAATGTGGCCGGTCGTAGGAACGTGGGTGCCACCGCAGAGTTCCTTATCGAAGCCGTCACCGATGGTGACAACTCGGACCTCGGCACCATACTTTTCGCCGAAAAGTGCAATCGCGCCAGAAAGGCGAGCCTCTTCGATCGACATCACGTCAGTCTTGACCACGAGGTCCTCGGCAAGCTTTTCATTGACGAGAGCTTCAATGTCGTTAATCTGCGAGACCTCGAGAGCCGAGGAGTGACGGAAGTCGAAGCGTAGACGTGACGGTGAGTTCTCAGAACCAGCCTGATCGGCGTCTTCGGCAACGATTCGACGCAGACCCGCGTAGACCATGTGGGTTGCGGTGTGAGCGCGGGCAATCGCCAGACGACGCTCAGAGTCAACCTCCGCCCATGCCTTCGCACCAACCGTCACTAAGCCTTCAGTCAGCGTGCCACGGTGAACCGACAGCCCCTTAATCGGAGCTTGGACATCGTGAACCTCGATAATGCCTCCGTCTGCAAGGCGAATCTGGCCGTGGTCAGCGAGCTGGCCACCCATCTCAGCATAGAACGGAGTGCGGTCAAGGATGACCTCGACCTCAGCAGGCGCCTGCGCGACGGAAGCGGGAACGGAATCAACAAGAAGAGCGGTGATCGTCGCTTCGGAGCCAAGATCGGTGTAGCCGAGGAAGGTCGAACCACCACCCATCTGCTTCTCAATATCTTGAAAGAGGCGAACGTCGGTGTGGCCGGTCTTCTTTGCGCGAGCATCGGCGCGTGCACGGTCCTTCTGCTCCTGCATGAGAGTTTTGAAGGCATCCTCGTCAACCTTCAGGCCCTGCTCGCTTGCCATTTCAAGCGTCAAGTCAATCGGGAAGCCGTAGGTGTCATGCAGTGAGAATGCTGATTCACCGGACAGAACGTTAGATCCAGCCTTCTTCGCATCACGAACGGCGGTGTCAAGAATTGTGGTGCCGGCACTCAGCGTGCGACGGAATGCGTCCTCTTCGGCGTATGCAACGTCCTGAATGGTTGCCCAATTCTCGTTAAGTTCCGGGTAGGACAGGGACATGACGTTCTTCGAAGCTGTCAGCAGACTCGGCATCGTGGCCTCGTCGACGCCCAGAAGACGCATCGAACGCACCGCACGGCGGATCAGACGACGCAACACGTAGCCTCGTCCATCGTTGCCCGGGCGCACGCCATCATTGATCAGCATGAGCGCAGAACGCACGTGATCTGCGACAACGCGCATACGCACATCATCGTCATAAGCGACACCCGCGCTGGGGCCTGAGGCACCCAAGCCGTACTTCTTGCCCGACATCTGCTGGGCGACATCAATGACCGGGAAGACTTCGTCGATCTCATACATATTCGGCTTGTCCTGCATGATGAACGCAAGACGCTCAAGGCCAGCACCCGTATCAATTGCGGTCTGGTCAAGCTTGCCAACGAGTTCGAAGTCGTGGCCTTCACCTTCGCCTCGAACAAATTCGTCGAAGACGAGGTTCCAGATTTCAAGGAAGCGGTCGCCGCCAACGTCGGCGACGGGGCCACCATCGGGGCCGAACTCAGGACCACGGTCGTAGTGGATTTCACAGCATGCGCCAGCAGGACCCGGCTGACCGGTCGACCAGGAGATCTCTTCAAACGGAAGACGCTGGATGCGCTCTGCGGGCAGGCCGATCGTCTTCGTCCAGTAGTCGAAGGAGACCTCGTCCTTTTCCCAGATGGTCATCCACAAGCGGTCGCCGTCAAGGCCGTAACCGCCCTTATCCTGCGGAGTTGTCAGCAGTTCCCACGCGTGGCTGATAGCGCCTTCTTTGAAGTAATCGCCAAAGGAGAAGTTACCGTTCATCTGGAAGAACGTGCCGTGTCGCGTAGTCTTACCAACGTTGTCAATATCGTTCGTACGAATGCACTTCTGCACCGATGCGGCCCTCGGCCACGGAGCCGGCTCTGTTCCCAGAATGTAGGGAATAAACGGCACCATGCCCGCGACGGTGAACAGAATGGAAGGCTCCGGAGAGATCAACGAAACCGAAGGCGAAATATGGTGGCCTTTCGATTCGAAGAAGTCGAGCCAACGTGAACGAATTTCAGAGGTGCGCATGGTTCCCTATCGTAATAGGTGAGGGCCAGATAAAGCACATCTGACCAACGGGGTGAAAGAAAACAACAGAGCCCCGAGAAAACTCTCGGGGCTCTGCGAAAGTATGATCAGCGCGAGTAGTGTTCGACGACCATCTGGACGTCACAGGTCACGGGGACCTCAGCGCGCTTCGGGCGACGAACCAAGGTGGCCTTGAGGCGCTCAAGCTCGACGTTCAGGTATTCGGGAACTGCCGGCAGAACGTCACGGTGAATGCCCTGAGCGGCAATTTCGAACGGAACGGTGGTCTGCGACTTCGGCTTGACCTGGATGGTCTGACCCGGCTTCACACGGAAAGACGGACGGTCAACGATCTTGCCATCAACCAGGATGTGACGGTGAACGACGACCTGACGTGCCTGCTGGATGGTGCGGGCGAAGCCGGCACGCAGAACCAGGGCATCAAGACGCATTTCGAGAAGCTCAACCAGGTTTTCACCGGTCAGACCAGCGGTACGACGTGCTTCTTCGAAGGCGCGACGCATCTGGGATTCGCGGATGCCGTACTGAGCGCGCAGACGCTGCTTTTCCTTCAGACGAACGGCGTAGTCGGATTCCTGACGACGACGGGAGCGGCCGTGCTCGCCGGGGCCGTAGGGGCGCTTCTCGAAGTAGCGGACTGCCTTCGGGGTGAGTGCAATGCCGAGGGCGCGGGATTCGCGCACCTGCTTGCGGGAACGGTTCTGTGCCATTTCCTCTATCTTTCCTGTTTCTTGTGTCATGACCACGGACTATCCGTTGGCCACGGGGTCAACTCCCAGAATTGCGTCTTTCGGCTAAGACCCCAGGTGTGCCATACAGGCAACCCGTTAAGACTACCGTAATTTCAGTAGTTTCCTAATCACGGACAGGCGTTCAGTGATGAGTTTCTCATGCCCGTTCGTGGTTGGCTCATAGTAGCGCGCGCCCTCAAGATTGTCGGGAAGATACTGCTGGGTAGCAACGTGATGCGGTTCGTCGTGCGCATAAATGTACTCTTGGCCGTGGCCTAGTCGTTTCGCTCCCCCGTAATGAGCATCGCGCAAATGCATGGGAACAGGTCCGCTCTTTCCAGCTCTCAAGTCCGCAATCGCCCTGTCAATACCAAGGTAGGCAGCGTTCGACTTCGGCGCGGTTGCGACAGCAATGACCGCTTCGGCCAAAATAATGCGCGCCTCCGGCATACCGATCATTGCCACTGCTTGAGCCGCAGCAACGGTTGTTGATAGGACCTCGGGAGCTGCCATACCCACATCTTCCGAGGCAGCGATCATGACGCGCCTCGCAATAAAACGAGGATCCTCCCCCGCTTCTAGCATTCGCGCCAGATAGTGCAACGCCGCATCAACGTCAGAGCCTCGCATCGATTTAATGAACGCCGAAGCAACGTCGTAGTGCTGATCCTGGTCCCAGCGGACAAGCGCTTGGTTCGCGGCGGTCTGCACGTGATCAAGGGTGATCGCTTGCGACTGTTGGTCGTCGGCTGCTCCAGCGGCAGCTTCCAGCAGAGTCAGTGACTTTCGCGCATCGCAACCAGCAAGGCGTACGAGGCCCCCCATCGCGTCATCATCCAATGTGTAAGCGCCATTCAGACCTCGTTCATCGTCTAGAGCACGACGGATTAAGAGCTCAATCGCCTCTTCTTCAAGTGGCTCGAGCACCAGCAAGATCGAACGTGAGAGCAACGGCGAGATCACCGAAAACGATGGATTCTCGGTTGTTGCAGCAACGAGGGTCACCCACTGATTTTCGACAGCTGGGAGAAGAGCATCCTGCTGAGACTTCGAGAAACGATGAACCTCGTCGATGAAAAGAATGGTTCCTTCACCAGTTGACGCGGTACGTCTCTTCGCGCTGACAACAACGTCTCGAATATCTTTTACACCAGCTGAGACCGCGGACAATTCTTCAAAATGACGACCGGATAATTGAGCAACAAGGTAGGCAAGTGTGGTTTTACCAGTGCCCGGTGGACCCCACAAGATCACGGAAGAAACCTGAGGAGCATCCGGTTTAACCGGAGCAAGCAACCGTCGAAGAGGCGAACCTTCTAAGAGAAGATGGCGTTGCCCAATGACTTCATCGAGAGATGTTGGGCGCATACGCACTGCAAGAGGAGCATGGGAGTTAAACTGCGGAACTCCGTCGGCAGTTAAAGAGTCGGAACTAAAAAGGTCCACGACGTTCACTTAGCGGGCGCTGAGGCGGACAGTAGATGTGCAACGACGCCACCAGCGATTAATACCATGCCACCACCGGCCGCGAATGCTGATGCGGACAGAGCGATCGCCGCGTTCATTGCGGCACCGTTGTCGACGCTAGCTTCATGCGCAGCAAGAATGGCTTCCGCCGACGGTGAAGACGCCGACGACTCGCTTGATTGGGAGGAAAGAAGCTTCACTGTTGGCTGGTCAGATTGGTCTTCCGCTGAGCTTGCTTCGCTTGGAATGGGAGAAGCAACTGGAACGGGAGAAACAACCGTCGTTTGCTGGGCAGGAGCCTGAACAGCTGGATTCGAAGCACGCCGGGCGGGCGCCCTGTTCGTCTGCGCAGAAATGGCATCAGGTAACGGTGTAGCCGGCGCTGAAGGAGTAACGGGCTCAGGAACAACCGGAGCACTGGGGGTTACGGGTTTTTCAGGCTCACCGGGAATCACCGGATCTACCGGTTGAACGGGAGTAACAGGTTCAACGGGATCGACTGGAGTAATCGGGATTGCCTTTTGCGTAATGCCGACCCAGCGTGTGAACTCGCAAGCCACTCCTGCACTGTGACCGTCCTTGTTCAGATAAGAGACAGTGAGTTGATGACCGATATTAGCTTTCCAAAGAGCGGCGTCAGCATTGTTCGTGCCGTTAGGGATCTCAACGGTTGCCACGAAACGCTCTTTCTGCGCGTCATAGGTACCAACTGCCCACACCTTCGCTTCAAGCTTTTCGCCGGTCAGCGGGTTTACCAACGGTTCACTACGCTGCAAAAGCATTCCGTCACCGTCAAGGTAGACAGCAATAAAGTACGTTGCGTCGGCACTACTACAACTTGAAAGAACCGTGAACGTGTCTAAGAGAGAATCCTTTAAAAAAGGGCTGTTCACGCTCTTTCCATCACCCTGTGCAAATGACGGGGTAACACAGGCTAAAACAAATCCAACCAGCACAAAAAGGAGTGCAAAAATACGCGCGAAATGCGCACGAACAGCACCAAGATGGCGTCGTAGCGCCATTCTTTCCTCCCCTTTACTCAATATGCTTCATTGAGCCTATCAGGAGAGAAGTGAGAAGGTCACACGAAGTGTTTACTCAAAAAGTGAGGTATCCCCCGCGCCGGCACGTGCAACCACTCCACTGCCCTGAGTGAAGTCGATAACGGTTGTGGCCTCGTCACCACCGACGGGGCCAACGATCACGAGGTCAATCAACTTACCGATGCGATCATCCACCTCAAACCCGTCGATCATCGGTTCGCTCTCACCGGGCAAAATCAGTGTCGAACACAGAAGCGGTTCACCAAGCGCTGCAACGATCTCTTGGGTGATGACATGATCGGGAATGCGGACACCAACCGTGTGCTTCTTTTTGTTCAGCGTCATGCGAGGAATCTCTTTAGTTCCAGGCAAAATGAAAGTGTAGGCACCCGGAGTCAAAGCTTTGATCGTACGGAACTGAGAGTTATCGACGATGACAAGTTCACCCAGTTGCGCAAAAGAATGGCACAAGAGCGAGAAGTTGTGTTTCTCGTCCAAACGACGAATCGAACGAATCGTATCCATGCCAGCCTTGTTGCCGAGCTTGCAGGCAATCGCGTATCCCGAATCAGTCGGAAGCGCGATCACGCCTTCGTTGTTCAAGATCTCGACAGCTTTGTTCACGAAACGAACTTGTGGATTCTCTGGGTGCATTTCTACGTACGACATACATACAGTGTGCCCTAAATCACGCACTAATGCAGGTGAAACAGAGATACCACCTGACGAATCTGCCATTCAAGAAGTCTGGTGACGCAGATGAAATCCACGGGATAAAGCAGGGGGCGGTACCGAAGACCTCAATCTTCAGTACCGCCCTCTGTGCTCAGTTGTTCACCGGAGATGAAATCTCCACGGGAACGATAGGGTGCGTCATTGAACGCGCACTATCACTGTGCTTCACCGGCCTCTTTTTTGGAGGGTTCCTCTTCGCCACGCCTCTTCGGCTAGACATCAACACCAGCTTCCTTACGCTGGAGAGGCGTAATCGGAGCGGGAGCTTCGGTCAGCGGATCGTAGCCGCCACCCGACTTCGGGAAGGCGATGACGTCACGGATCGACTCGGACTTGGTGAGCAACGAAACGATGCGGTCCCAACCAAATGCAATGCCACCGTGCGGCGGAGCGCCGAACTTGAAGGCATCCAGCAGGAAGCCAAACTGCTCCTGGGCTTCTTCGTCGCCAATCCCCATGACATTGAAGACGCGGTTCTGGATGTCACGGCGGTGGATACGGATTGAGCCGCCACCAATTTCGTTGCCGTTGCAGACGATGTCGTAGGCGTAGGCAAGTGCATTGCCCGGATCCTTGTCGAAGGAGTCCAGCCATTCGGGCTTTGGGGAGGTAAATGCGTGGTGCACAGCGGTCCATGCGGAGTGGCCAAGTGCAACGTCGCCTTCTGCTTCTGCATCGCCGGTGGGCTTGAACAGCGGAGCGTCAACCACCCAGGTGAATGCCCATGCGTCGGGGTCAATCAGATCGCAACGCTTGCCAATTTCGAGGCGCGCCGCGCCGAGCAATTCGCGCGAGGCGGTCGGTTTACCCGCACCGAAGAAGATGCAGTCGCCGGGCTGAGCACCGGTTGCTTCCGCCAGTCCTTCGCGCTCAGCATCGGTGATGTTCTTGGCAACGGGACCACCGAGGGTGCCGTCTTCACCAATGGTGACGTAAGCGAGGCCCTTTGCACCGCGCGCCTTCGCCCATTCCTGCCACTTGTCAAAGGTGCGACGAGGCTGGGAAGCACCGCCGGGCATGACGACTGCGCCGACGTAGGGAGCTTGGAAGACTCGGAACGTGGTGTCTTTGAAGTATTCGGTCAGGTCAACCAGTTCGAGGCCGAAGCGAAGGTCGGGCTTGTCAGAGCCGTACTTTTCCATCGCGTCTTTGTAGGTCATTCGAGGAAGCGGGGTCGGCAGGTCGTAGCCGATGAGCTTCCAGACGTTCGTCATGACATCTTCGGCAACGGCAATGACGTCATCCTGGTCAACGAAGCTCATTTCGATGTCGAGCTGGGTGAATTCCGGCTGACGGTCAGCGCGGAAGTCCTCGTCACGGTAGCACCGTGCGATCTGGAAGTAGCGTTCCATACCGGCAACCATGAGCATCTGCTTAAACAGCTGCGGGGACTGCGGAAGTGCGTACCAAGATCCGGGCGACAAACGAGCCGGGACGATGAAGTCGCGAGCACCTTCGGGGGTCGAACGCGTCAGGGTCGGGGTTTCGATTTCGACAAAGTCGTGTGTGTAGAGAGTGTCACGAGCGGCGCGCGACACCTTGGAACGAAGACGCAGCGCGTACTGTTCCGGTTCGCGACGAAGGTCGAGGTAACGGTACTTCAGGCGAGTTTCTTCGCCAACGTTGCCGGAGTCTTCTGCGTGCGCAGAGACTTGGAAAGGAAGAGGTGCGGACGTATTGAGGATTTCAATGTCGTCGCCCATCACTTCGATGGCGCCGGTGGGCAGGTTAGGGTTCTCGTTACCCTCGGGGCGAGCACACACCTCGCCGGTGACTTTGAGGACGAATTCGGAGCGGAGCTCGTGGGCGACGGATTCGTCGCGGACGACAACCTGGGCAATACCGGATGCATCGCGGAGATCGACGAATGCAACGCCACCGTGATCACGGCGGCGATCCACCCAACCGGTCAGAGTAACGGTCTGACCGACAAGGTCGGTATTGAGGGTGCCAATGTTATGAGTGCGCAGCACGTGTCTTCCTTTCATTGTGGCCATCCGCGAGACGGGCGGCGGCACCGCGATTTTACTCCCCTTTATGCGCTCTTGTTCACTTGCTTTGCTTGCTGGGCTCTAGGAGTGGGAAGATTCGCAGGTGACTGCTGAAGATTCCACACGCCTCAAATGGCAACCTATTGAGATTTCTTTGCTCGTAGGCTCAGTTCTTTTGATTACCCTTGCAGCGTTTGAGGGGCTTGCCACAACAACGATCATGCCGAATGTTGTTGCGGATCTGGATTCCGAAGCGTGGTTCTCAGTCGCTTCTGGCGCAGCTCTTTCAGCTCAGCTCAGTGCGACCGTCATCGCAGGAGCGCTGGCGGATTCAAAAGGGCCTCGGACGGTTCTTCTTGCAGGCTTTATCTGTTTTATCGCCGGTCTGCTCACGTCAGCATTCGCTCCTCACATTGCGATTTTCGTTGTCGGTCGTCTGATCCAGGGCTTGGGTGGCGGACTCATTATTGTTCCGCTGTATGTCTTCATTGGTTCGATTGCCCACGTTAATCATCGACCTTTCTTCTTCGCCGCGTTCTCTCTGTCGTGGGTTTTGCCGGGCCTCGTTGGTCCTGCGATTGCTGGGTATGTTGCGCAGTACTTCGGCTGGCGCCCGGTCTTTTGGGCGGTTCCGTTCTTGGCTCTTCTTGCCGTTCTTCCCCTGATTTCTGTTCTTCGCCAGCTCGGTTCGTCCAAAACGCACCCGGTGAAGAATCTGAAGCACTTGGGATTGCTCGCTTTGGTCGCGGGCACCGGTGTTCTGATGCTTCAGCTGTCGGGGGCTCTCGGTGGTATTGAACTGATCATTTTGATCATTGTGGGGCTTGTGCTAACCGGGTGGGCTCTCCCCCAGCTTCTCCCCAAGGGTGCGATGCGTTTGAAGCGTGGGATGCCCGCGGCGATTATGACGCGCCTGCTTGCCATGGGCGCGCAGGCCGGTGCGGCGGCCTTCCTGCCACTTGTCTTGCAACGCGTTCACATGTGGAATGCAGATCAGGCCGCTCTCGCTGTCACCATCGGTACGATCTCATGGTCTGCCGGTGCGACTTACCAGGCTCGAGTCCACGACCCTGACCGTCGTATGCAGTTGCCCGCGATTGGCATGGCTCTGCTGACGCTTGGTCTTGTCCCGATTCTGTTCCTTGTGATTGCGTCGTGGCCCGTGTGGCCAGCCCTCATCGGCTGGTTTGTTGCCGGGTTTGGCACGGGACTCATGCACTCGACACTCTCAGTGCTGACGCTGGGGCTTACCGATACTTCGGAGCACGGTAAAGTTGCATCGTGGCTTCAGGTCGCCGACGCCGCAGGTGCATCAATCGAACTCGCGTTAGTGTCGATTGCCTTCGCTCTCTTCGCGCTGGTCATGCCAGTAGGGTCCCTCTCCTACTTGGCCTCCCCCGTTATCACCCTGATCGTCACCGTGGTCGCTCTTGTAGCATCATTGCGAATCAAGGGTGGCGATACCCCTTCGGCTTCGTAGTTATTTCGCCGTTTGACGAGGCTCATCACGAGCCCGTAGGCAGGTACACCAAAGGGATGGCAGATGATTTCATCCGCCATCCCTTTGCGTTTAAGCGCTTCATTCTGGGCCTTGTCAACCCCCTGTGTCAGATCGCGCCACCGCTACATTCAGCGTGAGTGACGGTGAGAACCAAAGGACCTCGTACCCTTTGAACCTGACTTGCCATCGCGGTCGAAACGATCGGCGGACTTGCCACGGCCACTCGCGCGAAAACGATCAGAAGAGCCGGAACGCTTTGCGGCACGTAGCGATGAGCGACGGTCGGACGACTCGTGGTGCGCATGACGATCAAAGCGGTCGTTGCGGTCCTTGTGCGCACGACGTGGCTTGTCATCGCGGTGTTCGTAACGACGCGCATATTCGCGTTCGCCACGGTCACGTTCGGGGCGTCCTGAACGATCGAACTTCTTAGCCTTGTCGAAGCTACGTTCGCGGTCAGAGCGGTGCCCACCCTTACCGGGGCCCTGGTCCACGCGAATGCGCAGCGGACGGCCCTGAACGTAGCCCTTGCCAATGCGGTGCAACTGATCGTCGGTCAGGTCGCCGGAAATTTCGACCAGCGAGAAGGTCGGGAAGATTTCAATATTGCCAATGTCGCGACCGTCAACGCCACCTTCACCAGCAATCGCTCCGACAATCGAACCGGGCTTCACGCGGTCTTTCTTGCCAACCTCAACGCGGTATCGGGTACCGGCACCAAAGGATGCCTTGCGACCACGACCGCGTTGGTGGCCTGGCTTCAGCGGACGATCCTTATCACGACCGCCCTCGAATGAAGCACCAACGAATTCTCCGGACTCGTCGATTTCTTCTTCGTTACGGACCCTGCCCTTGCCACGGCGGTCCTTTTCAACGCGCGGAGCCGGCCCCTCGTCACCAACAGCGTTCGCCATGAGCGCGGCAGCGATGTCCATAATGTCGGTTTCAGACGTTTCTTGAACCTCGGTCAGCAGATTCTTGTACATTTCAAGACGACCGCGTTCGATGCGAGCGTTGAGGCCTTCGAGCATGCGACGCGAACGGAACTCGGAGACTGCTGCGGGCGACGGAATCTGAATCTCTTCCATCGGGGTGCCGGTCAGCTTCTCGATGCGGCGCAGGCGACCGTGTTCACGTGGAGTAAAGAAAGTAAGCGAGCGACCTTCGCGACCGGCGCGACCGGTACGACCGATACGGTGTACGTAGGCTTCCGGTTCACGAGGAACATCGAAGTTCACGACCAGTGAAATGCGCTCAACGTCGAGGCCACGAGCCGCAACGTCGGTTGCGATCAGCACGTCGAGCGTGCCGGCACGCAGACGTGCAACCATGCGTTCACGTTCAGTCTGCGCGACGTCACCGGAAATACCGGCTGCGCGGAAACCTCGTGCTGACATTTCGAGGGAAACCTCTTCAACGTCGGCGCGGGTACGCACGAACACAATCGCAGCATCGGCGTCTTCCTGACCGGCAGCAATGTGCTGGGCACGCGTCGCGAGCACGCGAGACAAGGCGCCAATCTTGTGCTTGAACGGCACGACAGCGTAGGTCTGGTGGATCGTGTCAACAGTCGAAGATTCTTCCGAGACAGCGATCTTCACGGGGTTATTCAGGTGAGTGTTCGCAATGCGTTCAATCGCCTGGGGCATCGTGGCGGAAAACAGTGCGGTCAGGCGGTCTTGAGGCACGGACGAGGTAATCGTTTCGACGTCTTCAGCGAAGCCCATGCGCAGCATTTCGTCGGCCTCGTCGAGGACGAGCATGCGCACGCCGGACAGATCCAGCGCACCTTTTTCAATAAGGTCGATGACACGCCCAGGGGTGCCGACGACGACCTGCGCCCCCTTCTTCAGAGCGTTGATCTGCGGGCCATAGGGTGAACCACCGTAGACGGAAACAACATCAAGGCCACGTGTACGGGCTGCGAAATCCTCAATGGCCTGCGCGGACTGCATGGCAAGTTCGCGGGTTGGAGCAAGCACGAGGGACTGGACGAGCTTCTCATCGGCATCCACGATCGCGAGCATAGGCAGACCGAAAGCGGCGGTCTTACCGGTACCGGTCTGGGCAATACCGACAACGTCATTCAATTCGAGCAGGGAAGGGATCGCCTTTTCCTGAATCGGAGTCGGTGTCACAAACCCCATCTGGGTGACAGCATCGAGGATCTCATCGGGAAGACCAAGGTCAGCAAAGGTGACGGAAGGCTCTTCTTCTGCTTCCTCTTCCTCGATCTCTTCTTCGTCGTCTTCACGTTCGCCGTCATCTTCGGCGTTCTCGAGTTCATCATCGACGAGGCCGGATTCTAAGTCCAGGGTGTCGTTTTCTTCGGCCGGAAGCTCTTCAACGGCGCCAGTCGTTTCGGCAGGTTCGTTCAATTCGTCGAAGGTGTTGAGGTTCATTTCCTGTTTTTCAGGCACAGTATTCCTATCGGATTGTGTGTTTCATTCGAGGCTGATTTCTATCAAGCCGGGCCACTGTGGGGCCTTCGGCGCAACCTCATCCCACAACATCCACCGCTTAGCGGTGCCCATCACTTTCATTCAAGGCGCGCCTCATCGCTCAAACAAGCCTACGTTGCTCCCTCGCGAAACGATGCTTTTGGGGGCGGTGAGATCACTCACCGCCCCCAAAAGCATCAGCCACGACCCGTTTCGACAATCACGCTCCAACCGAGATGACACGCGGGTTCAAGTCCTTGGCAGGCGGAGTCCACGTCGAAGCGTCAGCTTCGATTTGTTCCCCGCTTCGAATGTCTTTGACCGTGTCGGCTTCACCTTCCATTCCCGGGAACCAGACGAATGGGATACCTCGTTTATCAGCGAACTTAATCTGCTTGCCGAACTTGGCCGCGCTCGGTGCAACATCGGTGCTAATTCCACGGCTACGCAACTGCATTGCGATATCTTCCGAGCGAGCGCGATCTGCCTCGTCGATGACAGCAACAACGACCGCGGCAGGAACCTTGCGGGTAGCTTGAACCATCGGTGCTGAAATCATGCGGGAGACCAGACGCGAGACGCCAATCGAGAGACCAACGCCCGGGTAGGTGCGTTTCCCATCCTTTGCCAGCGAATCGTAACGCCCACCGGAGCAAATGGAGCCGAGGTCCTCGTGGCCTTCAATCACCGATTCGTAAACGGAGCCGGTGTAGTAGTCCAAGCCACGCGCGATCTTCAGATCAGCGATGACAGCGCCGGGCATACGACGATGCGCTTCCTCGAGGAGCGCACACAGCTGATCCACACCCTCGGCAAGAAGCTCGCCATCGCAACCGAGTTCAACAATTCTAGAACGGATCTCATCGGGATCATTACTACGGATCTGAGCCATCTTGAGAAGCTTCTCGGCCTGCTCGCCGTTGATATTCGACCATGCAAGTTCTGCGGTAACGCCCTCGGGACCAATCTTGTCCAGTTTGTCGAGGCCACGCAATGCAGCCTCAACGTCGGTAACACCGAGAGATTCGCACACACCCTGAACAACCTTGCGGTTGTTCACGAGCACGTGCACTGTCGGGATCGGAAGCGTTGCAAGAGCCTCGGCCATCACAAGAGGAAGATCGACCTCGAAGTGGAAGGGAAGATCACCGTTGCCAACAACATCAATGTCAGCTTGAGTGAACTCACGGAAACGCCCTTCCTGCGGGCGCTCACCACGCCAGACCTTCTGGATCTGGTAGCGCTTGAATGGGAAATCAAGCTCGTTCGCATTCTCGATAACGTACCGAGCAAAAGGAACCGTCAGGTCAAAGTGCAGACCCATCTTGCGTTCCTTAGATGAATGACGACCAGCTTCTCCGTCCTTCATCGCCTGCAGGCGGTCAAGGACATAAACCTCTTTCGAGGTCTCCCCTTTTGCCTCAAGCTGCTCAAGCGTTTCAACCGCACGAGTCTCAATCCCAGAGAAACCATGCAACTCAAAGACCTGACGAATATGGTCAAGAACAAACTGTTCGATGATTCGACCTTCGGGGAGCCATTCGGGGAAACCGGAAAGAGATGTACGTGCCATGGCTCTATTGTTCCACGCCTAGGCGTATTGCCTAAAACGGGCAACGATATTCGGGCTCTGATCCTCGTTAAGGTCGAGCCCAGGCAGACACTCGAAAACCGCTAGCCGAAAAACACGTTGCGCCTTGGGAATCCCCAAGGCGCAACGCCAGTTCTTGATAGGTATCAGCCGAGTGTACGAGCCCGCCTCAAATACGGATTTGTCTCAATCTCATGCGACAAAACCGTCGTTGGACCGTGCCCCGGGATCAAGAGGGTTGCAGGATCCAAAGCATGTGAAATAGTGCGTAGCGAATGGCGCATCTGAGTCTCATCGCCACCGGGAAGATCCGTACGACCAACCGAACCAGCAAAAAGCACATCAGCAGATAGAGCCCACGGAACCGGGGTTGAAGACGAGAAGACAGTCTGTCCCTTCATCTCAACCTCAATATCGCAGTGACCGATAAACACGGCAGAACCTTCAGAGTGACCTGGAGCTGGAATCATCTTCATCCAGATACCAGGAAGCACCTCAACGCTACCGCCCGGAAAATCGCGCAGATCGGTGGGCTTCACCCACGGGCCGATGCTCGGGGGCACGGGCATCGGAATATGCGATGCCGGATCATCCATTCGGTATCGATCAGGAGCCGGGATCCACGTAGGGACAGGAGCTTCAGGCGCCCACGAGGCAACCTCGGCACAATCCCAGACATGATCAGGATGACCGTGAGTTGCAAGAACAGCTCCGACATGAGCTTCAGACGCGACCAAGACCTCGCGAATCTTATCCTGTACTCCCGCTGACGGATCGACGACCAGCGCCGCCGGCTCACCATCGGCAACCAGCACCACGCAGTTGGCTGCGTAGTACGGCGTTGGAATAACAGTGATTTTCACTCATCACTCCATAGAGGTGCGAATCTGAGCAAGCCAGGTGCGCTTTGTCTCCAGAGCCTCAGTAAGGGACTTGACCTTCTTTTCGTCACCCTTCGCCTTGGCAACGCCAAGATCCGATTCGAGGGACTCAACCTGAGCCTCGAGCTGGCCGAGCATACCCTGAGCACGTGCACGTGTTTCAGGGTTGGTACGACGCCATTCGTTTTCTTCTGCCTCGCGGATTGCAGATTCAACCGCCCGCAGACGACCTTCGATGCGATGCAAGTCAGAGGAAGGAACTCGACCGATTTCTTCCCAGCGATCCTGGACCGAACGCAGGGCGGTCTTCGCAGCCTCAAGATCCTCCACAGGCAGGATCTTCTCTGCTTCGTCGGCAAGCGCTTCCTTGGCAGCAAGATTCTCGCGGTACTCAGAATCAGTGGCCTCGTCCTTCGCGCGACGTGCGTCGAAGAAGACCTGCTGTGCCGCACGGAAGCGTGCCCACAGAGCATCATCTTCCTTGCGGGATGCGCGAGGAGCCGCCTTCCAACGATTCATCAGCTCACGGTATGCACCCGAAGTGGCGCCCCAATCGGTCGAAGTCTGCAAAGCTTCAGCCTCGGCGATAATGGCTTCCTTCACTCGCTTCGCCTCAGACTGTGCCTGATCGAGAGCAGAGAAGTACTGGCGACGCTGACGATCAAACTGAGTACGCGCCGAAGAGAAGCGCTTCCAGAGCTCATCTTCAACAGTCTTTTCGATGCGCGGTCCCTTGCGCTGCAACGACTTCCATTCGTCGAGCAGATCACGGAGCTTCTGACCAGACTGCTTCCAGTGAATACGCTCAGGAGCCTGAGCGATGATGGCTTCAGCGGCCTCAACGACTGCCCTACGAGCTTTCAAAGCTTCCTCACGAGCAGCTTGGCGTTCAATCTTTGCTACTTCTTTACGCTCTTCAGCGCGCACCTTCACGCTCTCAACACGTTCGCGCAACGCAGCAAGGTTACCCAGAGCATTCGGAGATTCAAGAGCTTCGGTGATCGTCGCAAGAGTCAGATCAATATCCTTGGGAGCCAAGGTTGCAAGACGATGTTCGAACAGCTTGACGGTTGCCTCAATATCCGCAAAACGACGCTCGTAAAGGGCGAAAGGCTCTGCAGGCACACCTTCGGGGTAGCCACCAATAACACGCTCAGTGCCGTTATCGACAACGTACACGGTGCCATTTTCATCGATACGACCGAACTCGTGAGTGAGTGGCGTACTCGACGCGGACACGGGATTTTCCTTGGCCGGAGCCGAAGGGGTGATGTTCTGCTCGTCAGAAGAGGGAGCAGGGGTGGGGGTCGGCGTCGTTGTCACAATAATTGCCTTTCATGGCGAGGGCGCTATGCGCCGATGCGTGGAAGAGTCTCCACGGAGCGTGGTTCTCAGTGCGCCGATGTGGTGCACCTCTGTCAGTCTACGACCTTGGCCCCCATTTCATAAACTGGTGTTTACGACATGGACGATTACGGCTGTTTTGCCCCGATTGTCCCGTCCTTTAACGCGCAGAGATGTCACACGCGAACGGCCTCGAACACCCCATCGACGCGACGCAGAGCGGAAAGAACCGCATTCAAATGCGCCATATCTGCCAACTCAAACGAGAATCGAGCAAGCGAAACCTGATCGGACGTCGTATTCGTTGACGCAGACACAATGTTGACGCGATAGTCCGACATCACCTTCGTCAGATCCGACAGTAATCCCGCACGATCCAAAGCCTTGACCTGGATCTGAACACGGAACACCTGTCCGCTGACTCCCTGTGCCCAAGAAACGTCGACAAAGCGCTCAGGTTGCAATTCCTTCAGTCGAACAGCGTTATGGCACGAAGCAATGTGGACGGACACGCCCTGGCCACGAGTAATAAAACCAACAACATCATCGCCCGGAACCGGGGTACAGCACTTTGCCAGCTTCACCCAAATATCTTTGGACTCCATACCGGCAACGGTGATACCCGCATCGGACGAACCCGATTGAGTGCGAATCCGGTTCGCACCCGGAGTCACTCCTTCGGACAGAGTTTCTTCGGTGCCGTCTCCCCCACCTAGGTTCTCGACAAGTTTTGACACAACGTTCTGAGGCGAAACCTGGCTCTCACCGACAGCCGCATACAGGCTGGACACATCGGAATAGCCCAACGACGTTGCCACCGACAGGATCGTCTCATGACTCATCAAGCGTTGAAGAGGAAGATTCTGCTTACGCATTGCCTTCGCAAGCGCTTCCTTGCCCTCTTCAATCGCTTCTTCGCGACGTTCTTTAGAGAACCACGATTTAATTTTCGAACGCGCACGCGGAGATGCCACAAAAGCAAGCCAGTCACGTGACGGACCAGCCTTGTCGGACTTCGAGGTCACAACCTCAACCGTTTCGCCAGACTCAAGCTGAGTATCAAGCGAAACGAGGCGCCCATTCACTTTCGCACCAACCGTATGGTGCCCAACCTCAGTGTGCACCGCATAGGCGAAATCAACGGGTGTTGCATGCGCTGGCAGAACAACAACCTGCCCCTTCGGTGTAAAAACATAAACTTCGTCACCGGCGATCTCATAGCGCAAAGAATCGAGGAACTCTTCAGGGTCACCCGTTTCACGTTCCATCTCGACAAGGGAGCGAAGCCAGTTGGCTTGTTCATCGTGGCTCATTCGATCTGTATCGACGCCAGTCGCATTCGGATTCTGCTTGTACTTCCAGTGCGCGGCAACGCCGTGTTCGGCACGCTCGTGCATTTCAAAAGTACGAATCTGGATTTCGACAGGCTTACCACCGGGTCCAATTACCGTCGTGTGCAACGACTGGTACAGATTGAACTTCGGCATGGCGATATAGTCCTTGAAACGCCCAGGAATCGGATTCCACCGAGCATGCAAAGAACCCAGAACGCCGTAGCAATCCTTCACTGACTCTACGAGGACGCGAACGGCCACCAGATCGAAGATCTCATCGAATGCTTTACCACGGACGATCATCTTCTGATAGATCGAATAATGGTTCTTGGGACGACCAGAGACAGTGCCCTTCGTCCCTGAATGACGAAGATCCTCTTCAATCTGGCCAATCACATCTCGCAGATACACATCGCGCTGGGGAGCGCGCTCTGCAACCAAGTGATCGATCTCTTCATAAATCTCTGGGTACAGCGTCTTAAAGGAGAGCTCTTCGAGTTCCCACTTCACCATGTTCATGCCCAGACGATGAGCAAGAGGCGCATAAATCTCAAGCGTTTCGCGCGCCTTGTTCTTCGCTGACGATGAGGGGACGAAACGCCACGTGCGCGCATTATGAAGACGGTCAGCAAGCTTAATGAGAAGAACTCGAATATCGCGGCTCATCGCAACAAGCATCTTGCGCAGTGTTTCAGATTGAGCAAATTCGCCGTAGCGCACCTTGTCCAGCTTCGTCACACCGTCAACGAGCGCCGCAATTGGCTCACCATATTCCGCTGCTAGCTCTTCAACCGTGTAGTCCGTATCTTCAACCGTGTCATGCAGAAGAGCAGCCACCAGTGTCGGGGTGGTCATACCCATTTCAGCAAGAATCGTTGACACCGCAACTGGGTGAGTAATATACGGCTCACCCGATTTACGAACCTGCCCCCGGTGATGCAATTCGGCCGTGCGATAGGCGCGCTCGATCACGCTCACATCGGCTTTCGGATGGTTCGCACGCAGTGCTCGAACCAACGGTTCGATCTCAGGAATCGTCGGGCGTGTGCGTGCGCCAAACCATACGAGGCCGGACCTCACACGAGATCCGGCCACGCCTGGTTTTGAGTTAGCGGAGTTAGCCTGGTCAGTCATGCTCCTATGATACGCACCTGTGACGTGTCAAACATATTTGACCACAACTAAACGAGGAACTGCAGGTCAGACTACCAATGCAGATTCAGTGACGACATCATGTTCGGCAAGCTTTTCGCGCCCGTCGAAAGCCTCAAGCTCCAGAAGAACAGCAACGGTGCTCACTTGCGCTCCGCACTGACGGAGCAGATCAACCGACGCAGCAGCAGTGCCTCCTGTTGCAAGAACGTCATCGATGACCAGCACACGCGACCCTGGAGTCACCGACTCGGGTCGGATCTCCATGCGAGCACTACCGTATTCAAGGTCATAGTCGACGCCGATAACGTGACCGGGAAGCTTGCCTGCTTTGCGGATGGTCAGCATACCGACACCGAGTTCAGCGGCAAGTGGCGCTCCAAGAATGAAGCCACGCGACTCCAGACCTGCAATTGCGTCGACACTGCCCCTATAGCGCTCGGCGAGCATCTCAATGAGCTCTTTAAACGCCGGACCGTTTGCAATCAGCGGAGTGATATCGCGAAACAGAACACCGGGCTCTGGGAAATCTTGAACAAGACCTAGATTCGAGTCAACAAGTTCACCGATATGCGCGCCAAGTTCACCACTCATCGATGCTCCTTCTTCCTCTTCGGCTGGTGAGCATTCGAGAGGCGTTGCCCCGGACGAACAGGAGCAACCTTCACAGTGGAGGCACCCTCGTCACCCTTACTCAAAGCCACATGACGCGCACGATCCTTTTCAACCGACTCCGTGTGCTCCTTCGTCTTCTTCAAACGCTCTTGAAGCAGAACAAGAAGCGGGGACGCAATAAAGATCGATGAATAGGTGCCGGCGATCATACCGACGAACAGCGCCAGCGAAATATCAGTCAGAGTACCGGTACCAAGAAGCAAAGCACCAATAATCAGAATCGAACCGACCGGAAGCAATGCAACAACCGACGTATTAATCGAACGAACCATGGTCTGGTTGACAGCCAAGTTCACGTATTCGGCAAAAGTGAACCGCTTCTGGTCGTAGATGCCCTTCGTCAACTCGCGGACCTTGTCGAATACAACGACCGTGTCGTACAGCGAGTACCCAAGAATCGTCAGGAAGCCGATGACCGTTGCAGGCGAAACCTCAACCTGGGTGATAACGAAAACACCAAGCGTTATGGCAATATCGTGGACAAGTGCCAGCAGAGCGGCCAGTGCCATAGTCCATGACCTGAAGTACAGGGTCATCAAGATCGCGACGAGCAACATGAAGATGACAAGCGACTGAGCAGCCTTCGAAGTCACCGAAGCACCCCAGGACGGGCCGATCGTTGACGACTGAACATCGGCCGAATCAACACCGTACGCGCTGGTCAGCGCATCACGAATCGTCGCAGCCTGCTGCGAATCAACAGATTCAGTCTGGATACGAACAGAATCCGTACCAACCTTTGTCACCTTCGCGTTGGAAACAATTCCGGTGCCAGTCACAATATCCGAGGCCTTTTCCTCAGACTGATCGCTGACTCGGGTCACATCAAACTGCGCACCGCCTGTGAACTCAATGGAAGCATTGAGGCCGATGGCTGCTGAAAGAACAAAAGCAACGCCAATCAAGGCTGCAGCAACACCGACAAAAACCTTGCGCTTGGGGACAACCGGGTAGGACTTATCCCCCGAGTACAGAGCATTACCCCACTGGGCGAACGACATCATTTCGCGTCCCCTTTCTGCTCGGTAGCCTCACCATCGACTGCGCTACCCTCAGCCTTCGTCGCTTCACTATCCGCAGACGCGCGAGCTTCTTTCAGTTGCGCTTCAGCTTCAGCAAGACGCTGCGCGCGACGACGCTGAGCAAGGCTCATACCTTTGCCTTCAGCCACAGGCTGAGCCGTCGCACCCTTTTCCTGCTTTTGCTTCGGCATAACAACACGGCCACGACCGGCGTAAATCAGCGAGTTCTTTGCACCGAGGTGCTCGGGATCAAGACCGGAAAGACGATGTCCCTCGCCAAAGAATTTGGTACGAATCAGCAGTTCCATCATCGGGTGAGTGAACAAGAAGATGACAGCAATATCGATCACGGTTGTCACACCGAGAGTGAACGCGAAGCCCTGCACGCCACCGACTGCCAGCAGGTAGAGGACGATAGCTGCAACCAAGTTCACGGCATCGGAGACGAGGATCGTGCGCTTAGCGCGATCCCAGCCTTCGTCGACTGCGGCAGCAAGCGGACGACCGTCACGGACCTCGTCACGCACGCGTTCGAAGTAGACAATGAACGAGTCAGCGGTGACGCCAACCGCCATAATCAAGCCTGCAACGCCTGCGAGCGACAAACGATATCCCATCGTCGCCGACAGAAGCGCGATCACGATGTAGGTGAGTGCTGCTGCGACAAATAGCGAACCGGCAGAAATAAGCGCCAGACCACGGTATTGCCAGATCAGGTACAAGATGACCAGTAGGAAGCCGATGGCGCCAGCCACCATGCCCTTCTGCAGGTGGTCAGAACCCAGTGTGGCGGAAATACGCTGTTCGGACTGAACTTCAAAGTTCAGAGGAAGCGAACCGAAGCTGAGCTGGTTTGCTAGCGCGGTGGCTGACTTTGCGGTGAAGTTACCGGTGATCTGAGCACGACCATCAGAGATGACAGCATTCATTGAAGGAGCAGTAATCACCGAGCCGTCAAGAACAACGGCAAAGTGGTTGCGGTCCGGCGAATCGAAGAAGCTCTTTCCTTCGGCGTCAGAGTCCTTGTAGGAGTAGAGCAGTTTGGAAGAATCTGCGAATGCCTTCGTACCTTCAGAATCAAACTGCAGGTCGACGCCCCACTGGCCAGTTGCCTGACCGGTTGAGTTGGTGACTTGGCCGGCAGTTGCATTCGAAAGGTTCGAACCGGCAACCGAAACTGGACCAAGAATGTACTTCAGCTGGCCATCGCTATCGCAGGCAGCGTAGGGCTTGTCTGCAGCCCCTTCGGTCTGCTGGCGAGCTTCGGGGTTGGTGCAATCAAGCACGGAGAAGTCGTAGAGAACCTGCTCTGTGATCCATGCAAGATCCGTTCCATTAGCAGGAGTCGAATTCGGCTGGTCTGAGAGAACACCGTCCTGATTCAGATCAGCGACCCGCATCGCAGATTCTTCATCCAGTGCGGTCGACACCTGCTGAACCGACTGAGCGCCATCTGCTGACTGGGCTCCATCATCCGAGGCCTGTTCTGTCGCTGACTGAGTATCATCGCCGGACTGAGCTGACTGTGCAGAATCTTTGCCTGAAGCTTCGGCGGTTGAGGCGGTCGCAACATTCCGGGAAGCCAGACCGATACGCAGAACAGGTCGGAAGTTCATCTGCGAGGACGAACGAATCAGGTCGAGAGTTTCCTGCGAAGGCGTACCTGGGATTGAAACAACAATGTTGTCCGAGCCCATCGAAGTGATCTCTGATTCGGCAACACCGGAGGCATCAATACGATTACGAATAATTGAAATCGCCTGCGTAATGTCGTCTTCAGTGATCGCTCGGTCGCCTTCTTCGGTCGACTTCGGCGTCAAGATCAGTTGGGTGCCACCCTGAAGGTCGAGGGCGAGCGAGGGAACCAACGAGGTCCCCTTGGTGACGTTGCCAATCACCAGTATGGCCGCTGCCATCACCATTGCAACAATGAGGGTGACAAGTGAACGCACAGGTCGGCGTTTACGTGTAGACACTTTTAACTACTCCCAGTCCCTAGCTCGGGATACTCAGTTCTTTTCGTCGGTCGATGCATCATCCGTAGCGGGATCATCGAGGCCAAGAATCGGTTCTTTCGGTTCTTCTTCGGTCAGTTCGACAGCGGGCTCATCTGAAGCGAAAGGGGGTTCGTCCCCAACGGAACGGATCATCTGACGATCCCAGTACATCTCTGTACCATCAATCGTCTCGAGTACGACGATGTCGCCGTCCTGATCGACAAAGCGACCCCAGAATCCAACAGCGGTCTTCACCCAAGCGCCGGGAACGAGTTTCTCGTTCATATCTCGTTCCATTTGAGCCTGACGCTCAGCCATCTTCTTGCGACCACGGCTTGAATACCACATCATCGCGATCAGGATGAGCGCAAGCAGTACAAAGGTCATGTTGCCGCCCTGGAGGAAGTTACCCACGGATTGCCTCTTTCTAGTCATGAACGCGCGTAGAGCGCACCTTGGTCAGTCTAATGCGAAGAAGGCTCTCTTAGCGAAAAAGGCAGTCAAATCAGGCGAATAACACTGTGATTCAGCTAAACAGCATAGATTCGGCGGGCGGTGTCAGCCCCAAATGGTGGAAAGCTTTGGGCGTGGCGGCACGTCCGCGGTTGGTTCTGACAAGGAATCCTTCACGAACCAAGTAGGGCTCAGCGACGGTTTCGACCGTCTCTGCTTCTTCACCTACCGTGACCGCAAGAGTGGTCAATCCAACCGGTCCCCCAGCAAAACGCTGACAGACTGCGTCAAGTACCGCTCTGTCAAGACGATCTAGACCGTAGCGATCAACCTCGAACAGGGTGAGTGCGCCCTGGGCAGCTTCAAGATCCAAAGCGCCGCTTCCACGTACTTGGGCATAGTCGACGACGCGACGAAGAAGGCGATTGGCAATACGCGGGGTGCCTCTTGAACGGGAGGCGATTTCGTGAGCCGCCTGAGCGTCCAAGGGAGCGCCAAGAAGGTCAGCGGAACGCGTGACGACTGCTTCAAGTTCGTGTGTCTCGTAGAACTCAAGATGAGCGGTAAAACCGAAACGGTCACGCAGAGGAGCCGGTAGCAGGCCCGTGCGCGTAGTCGCACCGACAACGGTAAAAGGCGGAAGTGTCAGGGGAATCGAGGTTGCGCCGGGCCCCTTACCCACGACAACGTCGACGCGGAAGTCTTCCATTGCCAGATACAGCATTTCTTCTGCGGTGCGAGCAAGACGGTGAATTTCGTCAATAAAAAGAATGTCGCCTTCTTGAAGCCCTGACAGGATTGCAGCAAGGTCACCCGAATGCTGGATTGCCGGACCGGAGGTCAGGCGGAGCGCTGTCCCCATTTCGGCGGCAATAATCATTGCCAAAGTGGTCTTACCCAACCCGGGAGGACCGGCAAGAAGAACATGGTCGGGACTTACGCCACGGCCACGTGCCGCATCGAGAACAAGCTGAAGCTGTTCACGAACAGTTTCTTGTCCGACGAATTCAGTGAGGCGCTTGGGACGCAGAGCTGCTTCTGCAGCACGTTCAAGTTCACCGGCATCAGGAGCAACAATACGCATTGCCTCTGCGGGAGAATCGAAAGAATCAGCCACGAGAGCCTCCCAACTTCAGCAAAGCGGCACGGAGCAAATCAGACGCACCCAAGCCCTGTCCGCCCAGCGTATCGATTGCCGCTTGCGCCTGGGATTGCTTCCAGCCCATCGAAACCAAAGCTGCCACAACATCTTCTTCGACAGCGCCCATGGCGAGTGTGGCTCCGGTTCCTTCCTTTCCAAGGTGTGCGGGCTGACCGAGTTTCTCTCCTAGCTCTAACACCATGCGTTGCGCTGATTTCTTTCCAACACCGGGGATCTTACCCAGGGTTGAAAGATCATGATCGCGAACGGCACGACGAAGATCATCGGGACTAAGAACGCCAAGCGCACCAAGGGCAATACGAGGTCCAATACCGGACACGGTCTGCAAGATGGTGAATACATCGCGCTGATCAGCCGTTTCAAAGCCCATGAGTGTCAGGGAATCCTCGCGAACAATAAGCGATGTTGCAACAGTGACCTCGTCACCGACGCGCACCTGCTGAGCGTATGTGGGCACAACCTTCACATCGAAACCAACGCCGGAGACAACCACGACAATTGAATCCAAGCCAACTGAGGCCACTGTTCCACTCAACTGTGCGATCAATTGTTCTCCTGTATTGGATCGATAGCGCCCACACCCAATGCGAACACCTGTTCTATTTTACTTGCGACGCAGTCGCGGATCAACAGCACCTGTCCGGCGTTGCGCAGCTTGAGCTTCCGCCCACGCACGTTGCGCGGGTGTCATTGACCCTTTGGAAGTCAAGCGGCCAGAGATAGAAACAGAAACTGACGAATCATCGCCGACACCCAGCAGACCTGTCCCCCGCCACGCATGACAAATTGCGATTGCAAGCGCATCTGCAGCATCGGCGGGCTTCGGAGGCTTCGACAAGCGAAGAATACGCGACACCATCGCCTGAACCTGCGCTTTATCCGCATTGCCGTTTCCGGAAACAGCAGACTTCACTTCTGACGGGGTATGAACCGCCATCGGCAGACCAGCACGCGCCACGCACGTCATGGCAGCACCCATGACCTGCATCGTGGTCGTCACTGACTGCAAGTTGTCTTGGGCGAAGACTCGCTCAATCGCCACAACTTCAGGCTGATACTGCGCGATCACACTATCAATCGCATCTGCAATCGTCCGAAGCCTGAAATGCGTCGCAATGTCTTTGTTGGAACGAGCAACCCCGACATACACGAGCGTGGCACGCCTTGACTCATCAACGTCAACAACACCCAAACCGCATCGTGTAATGCCGGGGTCAATTCCCATGACTCGCATGGGTCAGCGGTTCTCCACCATTGAAATGAACAGTTCATGCAGGCGGTCATCGCCACCAACCTCGGGGTGGAAGCTAGTTGCCATGACGTTACCTTGACGTACGGCCACGATCGGACCGTCTTCAGCGTTTCCGGCGCGCGCGATCACAGACACGGTGTCACCAACGGACTCAACCCACGGTGCGCGGATAAAGACAGCGCGGAAATCATCGCCTTCGATACCGTCAATCACGAGGTCTTCTTCGTAGGAATCAACCTGACGCCCAAAGGCATTGCGTCGAACAACCATGTCGAGGGTGGCGAAGCACTTCTGATCATCGCGACCATCAAGGATCGTAGACGAGAGCATAATCATTCCAGCGCATGTGCCCCACGCGGGAAGTCCAGCATCGAGACGACCTTTCAAAGGTTCAAACATGTCGAAGGAGACCAACAGATTCGACATAGTCGTTGACTCGCCACCGGGGATAATCAGACCATCCACTTTCGCCAACTCGCAGGGACGACGCACCTTAACGGCGCGGGCGCCAGAATTCTCTAGCGCCCGCACATGTTCGTCAACGTCACCCTGAAGGGCGAGAACGCCGATCGTCACCATCCGCGCTCCGCGAGACGGTGAGAAACCGGAAGGTCGTCAACGTTGATACCGACCATTGCTTCACCGAGGCCACGCGAGACCTCAGCAATGACGGACGGATCATCGTAGAAGGTGGTTGCCTTAACGATGGCAGCTGCACGCTTCGCCGGATCACCGGACTTGAAGATACCGGATCCAACGAAAACGCCCTCAGCGCCGAGCTGCATCATCATTGCAGCGTCCGCCGGGGTGGCAATGCCACCGGCGGTGAACAGAACGACAGGAAGCTTACCTTCGCGAGCGACCTCGGCGACCAGCTCGTAGGGAGCCTGGAGTTCCTTGGCGGCAACGTAGAGCTCGTCTTCGGGAAGCGAGGTGAGGTGACGGATCTGGTCGCGGATCTTACGCATGTGCGTCGTCGCGTTGGAAACGTCGCCGGTACCAGCTTCACCCTTGGAGCGAATCATTGCTGCACCTTCGGTGATGCGACGAAGTGCTTCACCCAGGTTGGTTGCACCGCAGACGAAGGGAACAGTGAAGTTCCACTTGTCGATGTGGTTGGTGTAATCGGCCGGGGTGAGAACCTCGGATTCGTCGATGTAGTCGACGCCGAGGGACTGCAGGACCTGAGCCTCAACGAAGTGGCCGATGCGAGCCTTTGCCATGACCGGGATGGAGACAGCGTTGATGATGCCATCGATCAGATCCGGGTCAGACATTCGTGCAACGCCACCCTGTGCGCGAATGTCCGCAGGAACGCGCTCAAGCGCCATGACGGCAACTGCGCCCGCATCTTCGGCGATCTTTGCTTGCTCGGGAGTAACGACGTCCATGATGACGCCGCCCTTGAGCATCTGAGCCATACCGCGCTTAACCTGCGGGGTACCAACTTCGCGACTTGACGTGGAGTCAGCCATCGTCACTCCTCTTCTTCCAGCTGCGCGCGGACCTCGTCCGAGTACGTCATGTTGTTGTAGATGTTCTGAACGTCATCAGATTCTTCCAGAGCGTCGATCAGTTTCTGAACCTTCAGTGCGCCTTCAAGGTCGACCTCAACGTCGGTCGATGCGACGAACTGAACTTCAGCGGAATCGTAATCGATACCTGCTGACTGGAGCGCCTTACGGACCTCGACAACATCGGAGGCTGCGGATTCGATGACGAATCCATCACCGGTGTCGGTCACTTCTTCAGCACCCGCATCCAGAACGGCTTCCATGATCGTGTCCTCGTCAACGCCGTCTGCTGCGCCGACCTCGACGATGCCACGACGGGAGAAGAGGTAGGAAACCGAACCCGGGTCCGCCAGCGAACCACCCTGACGGGTAAAGCCAAGGCGGACGTCGGAAGCTGCACGGTTACGGTTGTCGGTCAGACATTCGACGAGGAATGCGACGCCGTTCGGGCCGTAGCCTTCGTACATGATGGTTTCGTAGTTCGCGCCACCGGCTTCTGCACCGGAGCCACGCTTGACAGCACGATCAATGTTGTCAGCGGGAACGGAGTTCTTCTTTGCCTTCTGGATGGCGTCATACAGGGTCGGGTTACCTGCGGGATCGCCACCGCCAGTGCGTGCTGCAACTTCAATATTCTTGATCAGACGAGCGAAGAGCTTTCCGCGCTTCGCGTCAATGGCGGCCTTCTTGTGCTTGGTGGTCGCCCATTTAGAGTGTCCCGACATTACTGCTCCCTTGAAGGGTGGATTGCGTACCCGTATATCTTAGCGGGATTAGTAAAAGGTCACCGTCTTCAAAGGTGGGCTATGGGACACAGTAAACGTTCGATGCCAATGCCCGTCAGCCTTGAGCTGAGCGATTACAGCACGCGCGGGACGGTGACAATCCGTACTGGTAAGTTCGCACCGGGACGAAAATCAGCGAAACTTCCTTCGCTTTGAATGATCAGAGCAGTCGCTTTACCGACCCCAGTGCCAAGATCGGCTTTCGCACTATCGTCTCCGATCAGGTATCCAACATGGCCGATTGTTGGCTGATGTCCGACAATCAGTGCAGATTCTCCAGGCAGGGAGTGAATCGTTTCGATGAGTGACTCTGCCCCGGCATCGTAGATTGAACGATCCTTGTACGTGGTCCTCATTGGCAGGTTCTTCGCGATCTCGTCGAAAGTCTGCCATGCACGCACTGCTGTTGAACTGACCCCTAGTTCGATGTCTCCAACTTCGGCTCGCAGTTTGATACCAAGCTCGTGCGCCCGACGGAGACCAAGATCGGTCAACGGGCGCAAGTGATCCGACATTGCGAAATACTCCGGGTCAGAGTGGCGAACAAGGATCAGCGTGCATTGACTCATGCGAAAAGATTACAGTGTGAGGGATCGAGGAGGTTCAATGGCATTGGGACGAGGCAGCGCTGACGGTGTGTGTCAGGCGCGCGAGTGTAATGCGCAGGCGGTGTGGACCATCACCTGGTCAAACCCGAAAATCCCGTGGGCGGATTCCAAGACATGGCTGTCATGCAATGAACACCGCGAATTCCTGTCCGATTACATGAAATACCGGGGTTTCCCTTTTGAGATCAATCCTCTAGATCCCACTGATCAACCGGACGGTTATTCCACGTCAGACCAGTGAAGGCACCTCGCAGGTCGTCGGGGTTGTGAGGAACGGAGGTGCCGAATCGTTCGGTGGGCCACTGCAAGATGACGGTTCCCGTATTCGACATGAAGTGAGTCATCACAAGAGTGCCGGAGATGTTGTGCGCAAGCGTCGATGCCAGCAGGCGCAGTAGGGCTCCGTGGGCGACGATCACACCCACGCCGTCCGGATCTTCCTCAAGTACGAGGCCAGCCACTTCGGCGATAACAGGCAACGCACGAGCAAGTGCGTCCTCCCCCGTTTCACCGCCAGACATACGAATGTGAGTTGCACCGTGCGACCAGTTTCCCGTTCCTTCAACGTAAACGGAGTCTGAGAACGGGTCAGCGTTCATCTCAACGTCACCTGAGCGTAATTCACGAATTCCTGGTCTGACCAGCGGAGTCAGGGCGTACTTAGCGCATAGGGGTGCGCAGGTTTGACGAGTGCGGAAAAGAGGTGAAACAGCAACCACTGTTGGAGCCTGCCCGACTTCAGATTCCCAGCGCGAAGCAAGATCGGCGGCTTGAGCCAACCCACCGGCGGTTAACGGTAGTCCAGGCCTGGAGGTGTCAAGAGCGTGTGCTTCATTGGCGTAGGTCTGTCCGTGACGCACGAGGACGATTTTCACCTGTGTTTCCGTTTCTTCTTCATGCCCTGGTGTGCAAGGCAGTATTCAGTTCCAAAAGTAGGTATCCATCAATGCGCGTGCTTTGCGCGATCGACGAAGCCATTCTTCTTCCAGCTCAAACTCGCTTGCCACACCATATCCAAGAACGCGTGCCAGCGGGATAAGGTCCTTGAAGTCTCTGGGAACGGTATCGAGTTTAACTCCCGACATTCGCCCGGTTGTCAGCACGTTCGCCGCCCGGATTTGTGATGCGAGGCTCCATGCATTTTCCAACGTCTTCGCATCATCAGGAGCAATCCATCCCGAACGAGTTAATGCGTGGAGTGCATCAATCGTTGACGAGGTGCGTAAAGAGTCATCGGCATGAGCATGTTTCAGCTGAAGAAGCTGAACAATCCATTCGACGTCTGACAGGCCACCCGGCCCCAATTTCACGTGACGCGCGGGTTCGATGCCACGAGGCAGGCGTTCGCTTTCCATTCTTGCTTTGAGCAGACGAATGTCTCTGATCTGGGCCTCGTCAATCGCGCTACCATAGCGCACGCGGTCGATTAACTCCCCCATCGAAAGCATCAGATCATCGGGGCCGGCGAATACGCGCGCCCGAAGGAGCGCTTGGCGTTCCCAGGTCGATGCCCACTTGTCGTAATACTCCGCGTAGGATTCGACGGTTCTGGACATCGGTCCGTTGCGTCCTTCTGGGCGTAGGTCTAGGTCAACGCTGACACTCATCTGCGCTGTGACCGTCCCCAGCAATGCTTTCACGCGGTTGATGATTGCCGTTGCAGCGTTCGCAGCGTCGCTATCGCTCACACCATTGGCCGCGCGATGAAAAGCCATGACATCAGCGTCGGAGGCATAGTTTGATTCGCGTCCACCGTAACGTCCCATCGCCACGAACCCAACGTCGACGCGGTGACCGTTCTTGAGTTCTTCTTCGCGCGTTGCAATCGCTAATGCGCCGACAACTGCTGCGTCCGTAGCATCGGAGATTGCCTGCCGCCTGGCTCCGATTCCAGCCACCAAATCGCTCATCGCAGCACGAGTAAGTTCACGCGAACGCATGGCTCGCACGCGATATGCGGCCTTATCCGAATCTCCGTGGCGGTCAATCAACGAGGCCGCCTCGACTTTCAAAGCCTCAGCTTCACGAGGGGCGAGGTCTTTATCAAGATCCAGCCAGGCGACTGCTTCGGGGCGATGTGACAGAGCCTCAGCGATCCACTTCGAGTTCGGGAGCATCTCGCAGAGCCTGGATGCGGCAACTCCGGAATCACGCAGGAGAGCCAAATACCAGTGAGAATCACCGATTTGCTCCGATAGAGCTCTAAAGTTCAGCAGACCAAGGTCTGGATCTGCACCGTTGGAAAGCCACGAAATAAAAACGGGCAGAAGATGACGCTGGATCTTCGCACGCCTGCTTGTGCCCTGCGAGAGCGCCGTAATGTGGGCAAGAGCTCCTCGTGGATCGCGATAGCCGATGGCGTGAAGACGAGCCTGAGCAGCATCGGAGTCCAGCGTAGCTTCATCTGGGCTCAGGCCCGCAGTTGCCTGAACAATCGGACGATAGAACACGTCCTCATGGAGCATTCGAACGCGATCTCGGATGCGTTTCAGTTCCTTTGCCAGAGCCTCGGAACTACCGCAATGCTCAAGATCAACTCCCCTGCCCACCGCTCGAAGTTCGTTCGCTGACGTAGGGATCAGGTGGGTGCGACGCATGCGTTGAAGCTGAATACGGTGTTCAACAGCACGCAGGAAGCAGTAGCATTCACGCAATTCTTGGGCATCACTACGCGCCACATAACCACCGTCGCCAAGGCGAGACAGCGCATCCAACGTTGATCTGACGTGAAGCGAATCATCGGTACGACCGTGGACCAGTTGCAACAACTGCACGGTGAACTCGACATCACGCAGGCCACCTCGCCCGAGCTTCAGTTCACGGTCAGCTTCACGACGGGGAATCGTGTTTTCAACGCGACGTCGCATTGCTCGAGCATTTTCAACAAAGCCATCACGCCCCGTAGCATTCCAAATGTACGGGGAAGCAACACGGAAAAAGGCCTGACCAAGCTCCGTATCACCAGCTGCCGGGCGAGCTTTAAGAAGAGCCTGGAACTCCCACGTTTCAGCCCACTTATCCCAATACTGTTTGAACGAGTCAAGTGTTCGCACAAGCGCGCCATGACGCCCCTCGGGACGCAGATTCGCATCCACGCTCCAGAGTGGCTGTTCATTACCCGGACCTGAGCATGCCTGAGCCGAAAGCGCCGCCATGCGCGTACCCAGTTCGATGGCACTACGCTCATCAACACCCTCAGCCGGGGCAACAACGTACATTACGTCAACGTCGGAAATGTAGTTGAGTTCTTGAGCGCCCGCTTTTCCCATCGCAATAATCGAAAGACGAACATTACCCTGCGGATCAATATCTCGTCGCGCCAGTGCGAGGGCAGCTTCGAGTGCAGCGTCAGCAAGCGCTGCAAGGCGCACACCGACTTCCGGCATATATTCGGGCGGGTTCGGGTGCGTAGCATCGTCAGCAACGAGGTCCAACAAAACTCTGCGATACGCCCTACGCACATCGTCGCCATTGTAGCCGGGACCCGCAACGGGCATCTGCGACGCTGGATCAGCCCCCACTGCGTGAAGGAGCTCCGTCAACGGTTCGTCGGGTTCAACAAGCAAACCCTCAATGCGTGAAGGGTCAGAAATCAGGTAGTCGCCCCACCAGGAAGATGCACCAAAAACCGCGACCAGGCGCCGAAGCCCATCGCCCCCTTGTTCAGCGACTGTGGCTAATTGAGTGGGGGCGGCCTCGTGAAAACGCAGGCAGCTTACCAACGCGGAATCTGGATCGGCGCAGGCGTTGAACAGCGGTAGCCACTCGCCTAGCTCGCCGGGCAGGTCAGCGAAAAATGACGCTGCTCGCACCGGATCCAAGAAACCGCTACCGCGGAGGTCCTTAGGGGCGACCTCCATCAGTAGACCTTCAGGAACTGGCGAATCTCCTGAGGCGTCACCTGCTGGCGGTACTCACGCCATTCCTTTTCCTTGTTGCGCACAACGTAGTCGAAGACCTCTTCACCAAGAGCACCGGCAACCAAGTCAGATTCACGCATCAAACGAACCGCGGAAGCCAATGAGGTCGGCAGAGCCTCGATCCCCATCACCTGACGTTCGCGATCCGTCAGATCCCACACATTGTCCTCAGCTTCGTCGACAAGTTCGAGACGACGTTCAATGCCATCAAGACCTGCAGTGATCAGAACGGCGAGTGCAAGATAGGGGTTCGCAGCCGGATCCAAGGCACGGTATTCAATGCGCGCTGCCGTACGCTTTTCAGGCTTGTACAGCGGGACTCGAACCAACGCGGAGCGATTGTTATGACCCCAGCACACGTAAGACGGAGCCTCGCCCCCACCCCAGAGGCGCTTATAGGAGTTCACGTGCTGATTGGTGACAGCAGCGATCTCGCAAGCATGTTCCAAGAGCCCAGCAATGAAGTGGCGTCCCGTGCGTGACAGCTGATACTCACCTGACGGATCGTAGAAAGCGTTTTCTTCACCTTCGAGCAGCGAAAGGTGCGTATGCATACCCGAACCCGGGTGGTCAATGAAGGGCTTGGGCATAAACAGTGCGGCGAGGTTCTCGCGCAACGCGACCTCTTCGATGACGGTTCGAGCGGTCATGATGTTGTCGGCAGCACTCACCGCATCGACTGCACGCAGGTCGATTTCGTTTTGACCGGGGCCACCTTCGTGGTGGGAGAACTCGACCGCAATGCCCATATCTTCAAGCATGCGAACCGCGCGACGACGGAAATCATTCGAATGCCCACGCGCAACATGATCGAAATAACCCGCAGAATCAACAGGCTTCAAGTTGTCGACACTGATCGGCTGTTGGAGCAGATAGAACTCAATCTCAGGGTGAACCATCACAGTGAAGCCGCGCTCTTGGGCTCGTTCAACAACGCGTTCCAACACGCCGCGCGGGTCGCTACGTGAAGCCTGACCATCGGGGGTCAACACGTCGCAGAACATTCGAGCAACGGGATCTTCTTCCCCTCGCCACGGCAACATCTGGAACGTCGAAGCATCCGGACGCAGTAACATGTCGGACTCGTGTACGCGGGTCATGCCCTCAATCGCCGAACCGTCGAAACCGATACCCTCAGTGAAGGCATCTTCCAACTCGCCCGGATCAATTGCTACAGACTTCAAGACACCAGCGACGTCTGTAAACCACAGGCGAATAAAGCGAATGTCGCGGGCAGCAACCTCGCGCAGAACCTTTTCCTGGATGGGGTCCATGAGTCTCTTCTTTCAATCGGGGGCGACGGTGAGGGGTGATGGCTAAGAACACGTGGTCCACACCGGACAGTTTTACTTGTTCGGGTTAAAACCCTTCGCAATGGAATCCAGAGCAGCCGTCAGTTCGGTGGGAACAACCCACACCTTCGACGAATCCCCCTTGGCAAGTTCCGGAAGCATCTGCAAGTACTGGTAGCTCAGCAGATCAGGCGTTGGATTGCCCTCGTGGATCGACTGGAAGACGGTACCGATAGCCTCTGCTTGACCGCGGGCGCGAGTGACAGCCGCCTGAGCTTGTCCTTCAGCCTTCAAGATGGCGGACTGCTTTTCACCCTCAGCCTGAAGGATCTGCGACTGACGGACACCTTCGGCAGTCAGAATCGCTGCACGCTTATCACGTTCGGCTCGCAACTGCTGTTCCATTGCCTGCTGAATCGACGGTGGCGGATCAATTGCCTTCAGCTCAACGCGATTCACGCGGATACCCCAGCGTCCTGTTGCTTCATCAAGAACACCACGAAGCTGAGTGTTGATCGAGTCGCGACTCGTCAGCGTCTGCTCGAGGTCGAGCGAGCCAATGACATTACGGAGCGTCGTCACCGTCAGCTGTTCGATTGCCTGAATGAAGTTCGCAATCTCGTAGGTCGCGTGCATTGGATCCGTAACCTGGTAGTAAATCACCGAGTCGATGGAAACCACGACGTTATCGGCGGTAATCACCGGCTGTGGAGGAAAGCTGGTGACCTGTTCACGCAGGTCAACGCGTGCTGCAATACGGTCAAAGAACGGAATCAGCACATGCAAACCACCGTACATCACCGTGTGAAAACGACCGAGGCGCTCGATCACCAACGCGCGAGGCTGGGGAACAATCTGGACGCTCTTGGCAAGGATGACTACAACAAGGATCAGCAGGAGCCCAGCAACGAAGGGACCAATACTAATGTCCACGGCGACACTCAACCTTTCTGTTCTTCGAATGATTTACTACGGTTCTCGACGGAGGTAACAACCGCCGTAGCACCGTCGATCTCGCACACATACGCATGTTCACCCACAAGAAGGGGCTTTTCGTCGATTGTGCGGGCAGACCAGACTTCGCCATCAAGTTTCACGCGACCACTGCTGGCGTTCACGGTTTCAATCACATCGACCTGTCGCCCAATCAAGGCGTGCACATTGGTTTTCACGTTCGTTTGCGACCAGAGCATACGCATTTTCAGCCACGGACGAAGCGCACAAAGAAAGACCAGCGAGCAGACCACAAAAACGCCGACTTCGGGCCAGAGCCCAGGAACAACAAGAGAGGTTAACGCCGCTGCCAAAGCACCGATGGCGAGCATGAGGAACACAAGGTCAACCGTTGCCATCTCAATCAGTCCAAGAACGATGGCAACAATCACCCACCACAAAGCGTGCGTCATACACACTCCCCTTCACTCGACGTGTCCACGGTGATACCTATTAAAAGACTTACCTGACGGCGCGAGCCCACCAGCGTCCGTTGTCGTTACCGGCGCTCAGAGGCAGACAATACGTCGCTGACAGATTCACTCCGGTGATGACGGAATCAATTGCGCCCGACTGGACGACCTTTGCTCCATCCATCAAGACCGCGTGCGTCATTCCGCTGGGAATTTCTTCCACCTGGTGTGTAACCAAAATGACCTGCGGAGCATGCGGACCGGAAATGATCTCTTCAAGAGCTCCGATCAATAGTTCGCGGGCGCCAAGATCCAAGCCAGCGGTAGGCTCATCAAGAATCAGGATCTCCGGGTCTGTCATCAGGCTTCGAGCAAGCAACACGCGTTGCGCTTCGCCCTCAGAGAGAGTTCCAAACTGACGATCCGCCAAATGGTCAATACCGAACGCGACAAGCAGATTGTCGCAACGCGCATCATCTTGAGCTTCGTATTCTTCGTCGCGATGAATTGCGATACCCCACGCTGCCGTGCGAACAAGGTCGCGAACAGTTTGGTGTGCACGAATGGAGGAGGCAAGAGACTTCGAAACAAGTGCAACGCGGGAAGCAAGTTCTTGACGGTCGAGAGCAGAAACGTCTTCGCCATCAAGTTTCACCCTGCCCTGCGCCAGTGCTTCACGACCGGCTAGCGCTCGGATAAGAGTTGTCTTACCCGCGCCATTCGGGCCAAGAATCACCCAATGCTGGCCGTGTTCGGTGCTAAAAGACACCGAATCAAGAATCGCAGTTCCACGTTTCCTTACAGTTGCATCCACACATTCAAGGACATAAGTCATACCTATAAGCCTACCTTTGTCGCCGAAATATAATCGGCTGACTCACACCAGTGTGCGATACAGAGCCGCGGTCTTCTGGCCGATGGCATCCCAAGAGAAGTGGTCGCGAGCACGCGTCAGGCCTGCCACTCCCATCGTCTTGGCGCCCTGAGGGTTATCGAGGACTGCGATCAGGCGCTCGGCCATATCATGAACGAAGGTATCGGGCTTCAGAGGAGTGCCGGTGCCGTCATCCATTTGTTCGATCGGAACCAGATACCCGGTCTCGCCGTCGACGATGACATCGGGAATACCTCCCGTTGCCGTACCAACAACGGGCAGACCCAGCGCCATCGCTTCGAGGTTCACAATACCGAGTGGCTCGTAGACCGACGGGGTGATGAACACGGTCGATGCATCCAGAATTGCTGCAATGTCGGGCTGCGGGAGCATCTCAGAGATGATGATGACGCCCTGACGCTTCGCCTGCAGGTCCTTCACAAGCGCGTCAACTTCGGCTGCAATCTGCGGAGTATCGGGAGCACCCGCACACAAAACAATCTGAACGTCATCGGGAAGCAGGTTCGCTGCGCGCAGAAAATGGGGCAGACCCTTTTGACGCGTAATGCGCCCAACGAACACAACGGTTCGCTTGGTCGGATCAATCGAATACGTCTTCAGAACGCGTTCTTGGTTCTCGCGTTCAGCGTCAGTAGACGGAGCACGCCACTTCGCCAGATCAATGCCGTTGTGAATGACGTGAACCTTCGCGTCGTCAACGTTCGGGTAGCAGCGTAAAATGTCGGCCTTCATACCGTTCGAAACTGCAACAATGCCGGCAGAGGCCTCGTACGACGTCTTCTCGATGTAGGAAGAAATGCGGTAGCCACCACCCAGCTGCTCGGCTTTCCAGGGGCGCAAGGGCTCCAGAGAGTGTGCTGAAATGACGTGCGGAATGTCGTTAAGCAGAGCCGAAAGATGGCCGGCAAAGTTTGCGTACCAGGTGTGCGAGTGAACCAGGTCTGCGCCTTCGGTCTGGGCAGCGATGGAAAGATCTACGCCGAGCGTTTTCAGTGCCGCGTTCGCTCCTGCCAGTTCCGCTAGGTCAGCGTGGCCGACAACTCCAGTTTCGGCTCCTTCGGTTCCGGGTTCACGAGGCCCGTCAAACGCGTGAACGCGAACCTCGTCGAGGCGGGGACGCAGAACTTTAGCAAGTTCGGTAACGTGAACACCTGCACCTCCATAAACAAAGGGCGGATACTCGCGGGTCAGCAGGTCAACGCGCATGATGGTCCTTTCAGGGAAGGCACAAACTTCTTGGGCTAGCCTACCGCGAGCACAGAGCACTCACCGGCGAACCCCCACATGCGTGCACATAGTTGCGAATTCAATGACCATATGTGATGGGCGCCACACAGTGGAATGTGCGTGCAAGATCACACTGACTCTCATAGGCTTAGTCCATGGCCAAAAATCATGTTCTCGCAATTGTTCTTGCGGGTGGTGAGGGAAAGCGACTAATGCCGCTGACCGACGACCGCGCTAAGCCCGCTGTTCCCTTCGGTGGACACTATCGTTTGATCGACTTTGCTCTGTCCAACATCGTGAACTCCGGTTATCTGAAGATCATCGTGTTGACCCAGTACAAGTCCCACTCGCTTGACCGCCACGTCACCAAGACCTGGTACACGTCTCCTCTTCTCGGTAACTTCATCGCCCCTGTTCCGGCTCAGCAGCGTCGCGGGCCTCACTGGTACTTGGGTAGCGCTGACGCTATCTACCAGTCCCTGAACATCGTCGATGATGAGCAACCCGACTACATCGTCATCATTGGTGCCGACAACATCTACCGTATGGACTTCTCTCAGATGGTTCAGCACCACATCGATTCCGGACTCCCGGCCACGGTCGCAGGTATCCGTCAGCCGATCGAACTTGCTTCCGCTCTCGGCGTGATCGACTCGGCAGACGGCAAGATCAACCAGTTCCTCGAAAAGCCAAAGAACGCTGTCGGTCTTGCCGATGATCCCACCAAGGTGCTCGCTTCCATGGGCAACTACGTGTTCACCACGAAGGACCTGATCAAGGCTCTCCGCGAAGACGCACACAACCCCGAGTCCAAGCACGATATGGGTGGCAACATCATCCCGTGGTTCGTCGAGCGTGGCGAGTGCGGTGTATACGACTTCCAAGACAACGACGTCCCGGGTTCGACCGACCGCGACCGTAACTACTGGCGCGACGTTGGTACCCTCGACGCCTACTACGACGCCAACATGGACCTGATTTCAGTCCACCCCGTGTTCAACCTGTACAACCACAAGTGGCCGACGATGACGATGATCGACGGTTCCCTGCCACCGGCTAAGTTCGTGTACGGCGAAGAGCACTCGCGAATGGGTCACGCTGTTGATTCCTTCGTCTCCCCCGGCGTCATCATTTCCGGTGGCGAGGTCTACCACTCGGTTATCTCCCCCGGTTGCTACATCCACTCCTGGGCTCAAGTCACTGACTCGGTTGTCATGGATGGCTGCCGTATTGGTCGCCACGCAGTGGTATCCAAGGCAATCCTCGACAAGAACGTTGTTCTTGAAGAAGGCGCTGTCATTGGTCTTGACCACACGCGCGACCGGGAACGTGGCTTCACCGTTACGGATTCCGGTATCACCGTTGTCCCCAAGGGAACGGTTGTTACCCGTTGAGTAATACACCCCGTTCTCTCCTGGAGGCTTCGGCGTTCGGGAGAGACGCATTTTCACCCCTGCCTCGCCTGATCGTCACCGATGTTGATTCGACTTTGATCGCCCAAGAGGTCATCGAAGAGTTGGCGCATTTCGCTGGGACGCGCCAACAGGTTGCTGACATCACCGCGCGGGCAATGAACGGCGAGATAGACTTCGCCGAATCTTTGCGCCTCCGTGTCTCCACCTTGGCGGGCGTTCCGGCTACGGTGTTCGACGAGGTTCTTCATTCGATCACTCCTACGCCCGGTGTTCGCAATCTGATTAATGCGGTTCATGCCCACGGCGGTTTTTTCGGTGTGGTCTCGGGCGGTTTCGAGGAAGTTGTTGCTCCTCTTTGTCACCAGCTGAACATCGATCATTACTTGGCTAACCGACTTGAGATTGCCAACGGCTTCTTGACGGGTAAGGTCCTGGGGGCAATCGTGACAGCGGACGCCAAGGTTCAGGCGTTGGAAGAGTGGCGTCTATTGCACGGACTGGATGTTAACCAGACAGTCGCCATCGGAGATGGCGCAAACGATATTCCAATGCTCCAACGGGCAGGTGTGGGAATCGCTTTCTGCGCAAAGCCCACAGTTCGTGAGCAAGTAAAGTATTCACTGAACGTTGCACAACTGGATCTCTTGATTGAGCCATTGGGACTATCGGGGGTTCCTCGCACCTAAGCGCACACTGAGTGCCAACAGATTCTCAATTGTCGGAGCTTCTGATTAAAGGCGTATCGGATCGGAAATGTTCATCCAATCCGATACATTCACTCTTCGTCGCTTCCTGGGCAGGCGCTCGATTCGCGAATACGGTGAAGCTGACCGTCCCAACCGTTCACCCATGATTGGGCAAGAGTCGCAAGATTGAGGGGGTAGACCTCACCGTTCAGTGCCCGTTGAGCAAGCTCATCTAGATCCCACCAGCGCTGTTCGTCAATCACGTCGCGTTCTAGGTCGGTCCACCCATCATCGTTCAGCGTGACACATTGAGTGTGAGCGATGAAGAACCACTCGTCCTGTTTGGCGGTGATGGATAAAAAGTCGAAGGTTGCTTCACGATAGATCACGGGGCCAACAAGAGTATCGGGTTCTAAGACAATCCCCGTTTCTTCAAAGAGCTCTCGACATGCTGCTTCTGCGGGATTCTCCCCCTCCATAATTCCGCCACCGATGGTGAACCACCACTGGCGTTCCGGCTGATCGCGATCGTGTCCTTTGGCAAGGAGCAATCTGCCATTCTCATCAAAAAGGATCACGCGAGCCGCTTGTCGGTGCGGGTAGCCGTCTACATCCACAGGCCATTCGTTTTCATCAAGACCAGACATGGATTACCTCGCGTTATTCAATGTCGTCTGCGTCATCGCATTGAGGAAGAACTGACGATCTTGACTAACCTGAGCAACCAATTGTCGGTCGAGTTCGATGCGAGAATCATCGGCGCCCAAACGTTCTTGGAGCTTTTGATCAAGCCCCAGGGCGGCAAGATTAGAAAGGAATCGTCTCATTGCTTTTTGCGCGTCCTTGCCCGCAGGCTTCACCCAGTTCATTGCGGTTCTGCGACCGGCTTTCTCACTGACCATGACCACCTCGGCGGGAAGGACCCATCCGGCTTGGACGTAGGGAATGAGCCCTTCACGAACGGTCTTCAATTCGCGTCGTGAAATCCAGGTCAGCACAATCATCCAGCCAACGAACAGTGGAATCTCGACAAAAAGATAGTTGGTAATAAAACTGGCAGCTTCTGAGGTTCCCGCATAGTTCCACAATCCGTGAACGTACATTGCGATGGTTAATCCCAGAAGACTGACGATGGTACGGGGTAGCCAGGAGCGTAGGCGAATCAGCGCAAAAGCGAGAGCAAGGCCGGTGAATGATGTGGCCATCGGGTGCAGGAATGGGCTGAAAACCCCACGAAGGATGACAGTGACGGTCAGGGCTGCTGATCCTTCTTGGCTTGCCTGCAGGAAGTATTGAATGTTTTCGATGAAAGCGAAGCCTGCGCCGGAAAAGCCGGCATAGACAATACCGTCAATCAGGGAGTGAATGGTGCTTCTACGGGCGAGGATGATGAACAGAACACCGAGTGCTTTGAGTGTTTCTTCGACCGGAGGGGCAACATATACGGCTGTCCACCGCATTGCTTCCATTTCGTCGCCAAGTACCAGCGTGGCGTTGAGGAGCAGTGCAGAGTTCAATACGGATGCTCCAACAATGGCGACGCCCGCACCCCAGACGAAAGCAACACTTTTCGTCCACAAGGGTTCTGGCTCGTGACGATCCAAGTGAATGAAGAACCCCAGAACAACGACCAGAGGGAAGGATGCAAGGAATGCTAAGTAGGCGGTGGTTGATGCGTCGCTCAGTGAAATGTATCCGTAAATGCTCAGCGCGATACAGATCGCTGAGACAGTAATGATTGACGTTTCAAAACGCGGAAGACGAAAATGTTGAGGCTGGGGTACGTCCCACATTGGCGCTGAATAATGCGTCGTCGGAGAAACCATGTTTGCTCTGGGCACGTCGGGGCGAATACGCGAAAGCCGGAACTGTTCTCCAGGACCGGATGATGCACTTTCGTATATCACTGATTCTCCGTTAATTGCCTACGTAGACGCGGGGCTTCTCAGATATGGCCGTCGATCTTCTTCAGTGCACCAGCAGTAAATGCGATTCGCTGGCCGACGGTGAATAGAGAGGCGAAGGCGACCCAGATGAGACCTGCGACGGCCCACCACTGTCCACATCCCCAGTCGGTCAAAGCAGCCCCGACGAGGACAACGATCAACCGGTCGGTTCGTTCCGCGATACCAACTTTGGCCAGAACTCCGATGGATTCGGCTCGTGCTCGAGCGTAGGGAACGGCTCCGGTGCCGACGATGGCGATGAGTCCTCCAACCAGTCCAACCGTGCGTGCGGTTGAGGGCTCCCATCCGAAGATCAACCACGCGCACACGGATGCGAATACTGCGCCGTCGGAAATACGGTCCAGCGTTGAGTCAAGGAAGGCGCCGAAGCGCGACCCACCTGTCGTCATACGTGCCAGTGTGCCGTCAACTGAGTCTGCGAAAAGAACGAGGCCCAGCGCAATGCCACCTTGCCAGACGTAGCCGAATGGAATAGTCGCGCACGCTACACCAACGCTGGCAATTGTTCCGATGATCGTCACCGCATTCGCACTGACCCCAAGTTTGGCTAGGAGGCGTGCAAGCGGTGTAAAGATCGTCTTCGTCAGTGAACGACCGTGATTTCCAAGCATCAGGATTCCTTCGGCCAAGCGTCAGCGAGCATTTGGCGCGCATCTGATAAAAGCTGGGGAACAGCTTTCGTCTGAGCAATAATCGGCAGGAAGTTAGCATCCCCAAGCCAGCGCGGAACGATGTGTTGATGCAGGTGAGCAGCAATTCCCGCTCCAGCGACATCACCCTGATTCATCCCCAGGTTAAAGCCCTGCGGCCCACTGGTAGCGCGAAGAACTCGCATAGAGGTAGCCGTCAGCTCCCCCACTTCAATGCGTTCTTCATCGGTTAAATCCGTGTAGTCAGCGACGTGACGGTACGGACAGACCAGAAGGTGCCCAGAATTGTAAGGGAACAGGTTCATCAGCACGAACGCACGGCGACCGCGATAGACGATCAAGGCGTCTTCATCGTTCTTCGATGGAGCTACGCAGAACGGGCAGGTGTGATCCGTTGAGTCTGATGGTTTGCCTTCGCCATTGATATACGCCATGCGGTACGGCGTCCAAAAACGTTTGAAGGCATCCGGAGTGCCCGCTATTTCACGGGAATCTTCAACCAGTGGCTCAACGTCACTCATGATGTTCAGTCCTGCTCGGCAAAAAGGTCCGAATTGTTGCGCCTACGGACGTGGTTCACGATACGCGCAACAGCATCGTCGATAGCCACGCCGTTGTCCTGCGAGCCATCACGGAAACGGAAGGACACCGCACCGGCTTCAACATCTTCGCCACCAGCAATCAGGGTAAAGGGGACCTTTTCCTTCGATGCGTTTCGGATCTTCTTACCGAAACGATCGTCGGAGTGGTCAACCTCTACGCGGATGCCTTCGGCCTTGAGCTTGGCAGCGACCTGGTCGACATAGTCAGCAAACGCCTCGGCAACCGGGACAATCTTCACCTGGACTGGAGCAAGCCATGCTGGGAATGCACCCGCGTAGTGCTCGGTCAGAACACCGATGAAGCGTTCGACGGAGCCAAGCTTCGCCGAGTGAATCATGACCGGGCGCTGGCGTGAGCCGTCAGCAGCCGTGTATTCGAGGTCGAAACGCTCGGGCTGGTTGAAGTCGTACTGAATGGTCGACATCTGCCACGTACGGCCGATAGCATCCTTGACCTGCACGGAAACCTTCGGACCGTAGAATGCTGCGCCACCCGGATCTGGAACCAGTTGCAGACCGGTTGCCGCACAGGCGTCTTCAAGAGCCTTCGTGGCGTTCGCCCAGTCTTCATCAGAACCGATGAACTTGTCCTTCTTCTTGCCGTCTTCGTCGCGCGTTGACAGTTCAAGGTAGAAGTCATTCAGGCCAAATGCTTCCAAGATGGACAGGAAGAAGTTGATCTGCGAGCGAATTTCTTCGCCTGCCTGCTCGGGCGTGCAGTACGTGTGCGAGTCATCCTGAGTGAAGCCACGCATACGGGTCAGGCCGTGGACAACACCGCTCTTCTCGTAGCGGTAATCGTGGCCCATCTCGAAGAATCGTGCGGGAAGTTCACGGTAGGAACGACCGCGTGAGCGGAAGATCAGGTTGTGCATCGGGCAGTTCATGGCCTTGAGGTAGTACTCCTGGCCAGCCTTCGTGATGTTGCCTTCTTCGTCGCGTTCCTCGTCAACCTGCATGGGAGGGAACATCGTGTCCGCGTAGTACGGCAGGTGGCCGGAAGTGTGGAACAGACCGCCCTTAGAGATCTCGGGGGTGTGAACGAAGTCGAAGCCAAACTGCTCGTGGCGTTCGATCACATACTTCTCAATCTCGTGACGCAGGATGCCCCCCTTGGGGTGGAAGACGACAAGGCCGGGGCCAATTTCCTCCGGGAAGGAGAACAGATCAAGTTCTGCGCCCAGGCGACGGTGATCGCGACGTTCGGCTTCCTTGATACGCTCCTGGTAGGCAACGAGGTCGTCCTTCGAGGCCCACGCAGTGCCGTAGATACGCTGCAGGTGATCTCCGGACTGGTCGCCCTTCCAATAGGCGGCTGATGCCTTGGTGAGTGCAAAGCCGTTGCCGATCAGGCGGGTGTTCGGCAGGTGCGGTCCTCGACAGAGGTCTTTCCATGCAACGGTGCCGTCTCTGCGAACGTTGTCGTACATGGTGAGCTCGTGGCCACCGACCTCAACTGAAGCGCCTTCTGCACCCGAGCCCTTCGTGGTGACAAGTTCCAGCTTGTACGGCTGGTCTGCGAGCTCAACGCGCGCCTCGTCCTCAGAAATGACGCGACGGACGAACGATTGGCCTTCCTTCACGATGCGCTTCATCTTCTTTTCGAGTTCACGCATCAGTTCGGGGGTCACCGAATCGATATTGCCGAAGTCGTAATAGAAGCCATCGGTAATGAACGGACCAATACCAAGGTTGACATCCGGGAAGGTGTCCTGAACTGCCTGAGCCAGCACGTGAGTGGCGCTGTGGCGAAGAATGTCCAAGCCAGCGGGCGAATCAATAGTGATTGCCTCGACCGTCATTCCCTCTTCAAATTCAGTGAACAGGTCGCGAGGAGTGCCGTCAATCATGAGGGCAACGACCTCACGACGCTGCTCATACCAAGTAGTACCCGTGGTTCCACTTTCCACGGTCTGCTTCTCTTGGCCAATGACGAGGTCGATGCTGGACACGAATGTCTCCTTGATCAAACGATGAATATACCGCTGACAGTCTACTCGCCCAGTCGCCTCATCACCGCACCCGAACACCTCAGTGAACCGACCAACGGACAAATCTTGACGCACGTGTGTACAACTGACGGAAACGAAAGAGGTGACTAACGGGAAACTCGACGCAACTTTCGCTTCGCATTCAGCAACGAACGCACCATGGTGTACTGCGGGCGCGACACCGGCAGATCCCAAGCGCCAGCAACATCCGTGTACGAAGTCGCGAAAGCAAGCTTGTAACGGCCAACGTGGAACAGCGTTGAATTACGCGGAGAATGAATGCCTCGAAGATCGAATCCTTTAAATCCTTCGCTACCAAGGAGGATTGCAACCTCAACGTCCAAGAGCGCAGGACTTCCCAAACGGCGACCGCGATCCGAAGAAGCACCGTACTCAGCTTGAGCATTCTTACCGTTAAGCAACACCAGATCCCAACAGAGGATCTCGTTGTCTTGCGTGCGAGCAGTGAACACGCGAGCGTGCTGCGACCCTAGGATGCGCAACAGCGACTGATAATAGCCGATGGGGTGCGGACGGAATCCATCACGTTCAGCTGTTTGCTTCAGGACCTCGTAGTACGGTGAAAAATCAGCTGAGGCAGCCTCGGTTTCCTCGTGGATCTGAACGCCGGACTCACCGGCTTTCTTCGTTGAACGACGAAGCGTGCGCCTGCCATCAGAAGTCAATGATTCGAGCACTGCATCGCGATCCCCGCGTCCGGTTTCGATGATAACGGTGCGGTCATATGTCACGATCTGCAACGGTTCTTCTAAATCCTTGGCAGCAAACCACGAATGCAGACGGATGAAGACAATTCCGCGATCGCGACTGCGAACAAACTTCAGTAGGTCCTTGCGCAGGCGTTCCTCGCGTTCAGGAGTAGCCTCACGAATCCAGACGGGACCTGATTTTGCCCACAAGTAGCGCAACGCGCGAAGCTTGTATTCAAACAGCGCGATGACGGCGATGCATTTGTCGTTCTCATACCAAGCAAGGCGACCAAGTTCCCCTGCCCAGAGAGGATGTCCTTGTGAAGCTGAAAACTCTTCCCACTGCTGCGACTGTTCGATAGGAAGTCCACCCACGCCGGAAACAGCATGTTGCATGTCGCGTGCACTAATCGGTCGCAGACTCGTGGAAGTCATGTAAAGCCTTTCGTCTTTATTAATCCAGCACGTAGTCACTGGCTCAGAATGAACGGTCAGTCGGTCGAGGATAGTAGCGAGCAAATTTTCTCAAGTGGTTCAAACGTTGCAAGCGAACAATCATGTTCCGCTTTGCATTGTCCTCGTGCGGATTGATCAGCGGATCAAAGCGACGATGGTTCTTGATTAACGATTTCACGCGCTTCTTCAAAGGTTCATCTCGCAAGTATCGCAACAGCAGTCGGTCTGGAACCATCGAATAGAGAATTTCACGCGAAATGCGCTTTTGTTCCATGCGCTGACCATCAATCAAATCGCCCACCATGACGAGCATCGGATTGGCTCCGCCTGCGGTCATGTACCAATTGTTGCGTCCAATTCGAGGATTCACTTCGAAGAATACGGCGCGGTTATCACGTGGATCGATCTTCACGTCAAAGTTGGCAAAACCGCGATATCCGGCACGTGTCAGCAGGCGTTCAGCTTTTTGCCACAGTTCAGGGAATTCTTCGGTGATCATGGCAACCGGATTACCGATCATGGTCGGTGCATGATCTTCAAGAAGTACTCGCGCCGAGCCGATCAACGTTACCTCGCCGTGGCTATCGACGTATGCGGTAATGGAACGCATCGCGGTGTTATCGCCAGGGATCAGTTCCTGGACAAGAAAAAGATCGCGGAATCCGGCTTCTCCGAGCATTCTCCACATCTGTGCCAATTCGGCCTCATCTTCGAGGAACCAAATCTTACGTTTGCCTTCAAAGTGCAGACGATCATAGGCATCTGCTCTGGCAGCCTTGGCAACAATCGGGAAGTCGAAGGGAATCGAAGGCGCAACCCACTGATCGGAATAGTCAGACATGTCGACGCCGATACCTCGAGGTGCATCAATACCAGCGTCTTCACATGCCTGCGCAAAAGCGACTTTGTCTGTAAGAACCTCAATCGTTTCCAGGGATGGGAACGGGAGCGCGTAGTATTCGGCGAGCTGGTCGTAGTTGCGAGCGATGAAAGTTGAATGCAGGTCGTGGTTTGCCATCAAAATCAATGCTTTATCAGCGTTTTCTTTGGCAATTGCACGAAGTTCGTGAAGAAGAACGTCGTCAGATGCGTCTGCTTCGATGTGATGAACGTCGAAGAAGTTCGAGCCTGTGATGGACACGGTGGGCTCATTTGATACGCACAGGCATCGACATCCAAAGGCCTCGTTGAAAGAGCGACCGATTCCGTAAACACCAAAATCGCCACCCAAGATCACGGGAAGAATCACTCGTGAGCGAGAAGAGACCATGAATTCAAACCACCTTTGTGTGTGTCCGATCAGCCTACCTGTTTTGCTCTTTCAAGGATATAAGGGGAAACCCTCATTACTGGGTGACCTGCCACGAAGAAAGAAAAACGCCTTTCCCACAGGAAAGACGAAATCATTGAGTGGGCGATACTGGGATCGAACCAGTGACCTCTTCCGTGTGAAGGAAGCGCGCTACCCCTGCGCCAATCGCCCGAGGTGGGTACGGGATTCGAACCCGTGTATACGGCTTTGCAGGCCGCTGCCTCGCCTCTCGGCCAACCCACCACGCTTTACCCATCGGAAAGGTTGAATCCGGGGCTCAACGAGCGGATGACGGGACTCGAACCCGCGACCCTCACCTTGGCAAGGTGATGCTCTACCAACTGAGCCACATCCGCGAACTTGTCCCAACTGATCTGGAACTGGGATTTACCCGTCGTGTCCCAAAAAAGAATTGAGAGACAATGAGTGGGCGATACTGGGATCGAACCAGTGACCTCTTCCGTGTCAGGGAAGCGCGCTCCCGCTGCGCCAATCGCCCGAGCGGATGACGGGACTCGAACCCGCGACCCTCACCTTGGCAAGGTGATGCTCTACCAACTGAGCCACATCCGCGTATCTCTTCGAACACTTACGCGTTCATTTCGAACAGGGAAAACACTAACAGGGAATCACAGAAAAAGCGAAATCAAACGAACGTTGCGCGCATCACAGCCACTGTTTTCCGCACTATTTTGCGAAAAGATTACTCAGAGCCTCGGTGAGTGTACACGCTTCCTTGCGCGACGCACCAAGTGATACACCCACGGACGAACGATAATCTCGTAGGGCAATGGCGTGGAAGTAACAGTTTTCGCGAACTTCGTCTTGAACTCGCTCAAACCCTTCAGACCCGCAGACAAATCCGACCCTATTCCCATGAGGTCACATTCAGTAACACCCACTCGCGGAAGCTGACAGCATTCAAATGAAGACAAGACAGTCTGTCGCACGAAGAGGCATTGCTTGAATTTCAGAAGCTGCGTAGTAGCGCCACGCTCGTTTGCCTAAGATACACACGATGGACCACGCAACGAGTTCCCCATCGATACGCCCCGCAAAGAAGTGGCCAGTATCTTTTCAGAATGTGCGTGTTTTTACTCTATAAGTTAGCGAACTGCTACCGGATGCGATGGTTAAGAAAAACAACGTAATTGCTCAGTGTGACCTGGATCGTGGCGGGTCATTTTCGCAGTGGACGGCGCGCCCAGCAAAGGGCTTGCTTTAACTCACTTAGCCTAAGTGCGTGGATAATCGCGCTGGCATGGAAGAGTTCGCTGAATCGTTGGCAACTCTGCGTAGCGCTATCGATAGTCCTCTTCTGGAGTTCGAAGAAGTTCCCCCACCTTCACGAATGGCGCCTTTCACCGCAGCTCTTGTCATGCGAACGGTGGCCAACGATGGCAGAGAACCTCTTGCTCAGGGACGTTTTGTCATCCTGCATGATCCCGACGAGCAAGCTGGCTGGAATGGAACATACCGCCTGGTGGCGCAGTTGCGTTCGCAAGTTGACCCTGAAATGGGGCATGACCCGTTGCTCACCGAAGCTCTCTGGGCCTGGACAGATGATTGCCTGGTTGAAGAAGGCGCGGCGTATCACGACCTGACGGGAACAGTCACCCGGGAGTTTTCAGAATCATTTGGTGGTCTTTCATTGCGAGGCTCCACTCTCAACGTCGAAATCCGAGCCTCTTGGACGCCTTCGACTACTGACTTGGGAGCTCACCTGCGAGCTTGGACAGATCTGATGCTTCGTACCAGTGGTGTGGCATCCCAGCGATTCCTTGAGGGAGTCTAAGAGTGCACATTCACCACACCGGCGGTTTACCTGACGGCGATACTGATTCTCCGGAGCTGATCGTTACCCCGCGCGAAGGCGTGCCCAGTGTCATCGATACTGCTGATGCGCTTGATCACGCTAGGCGCAACCTAGAGCAAGGGCTCACTCCCATCGCGCTGGATGTTGAGCGCGCCCAGGGCTTCCGTTACGGCAACGACCCGTACTTGGTTCAGATTCGACGCGAAGATGTTGGTACCTTCCTGATCGATACAGCCGCATTGCCTGACCTGTCGTCGCTTCAAGCGGGCGTGAACGACGTATGGCTTTTGCACGATGCGTTGCAGGATCTGCCGAATTTACGACAGGTGGGGCTCAATCCCCCGTCGTTGTTTGATACTGAGGTCGGCGCGCGTCTTCTGGGGTTAAAGAAGTTCGGTCTTGCTGCCGTATGCGAGCAGGTGCTCGGTCTGAGCCTCGTGAAAGACCACCAGGCATCTAACTGGTCGGTTCGCCCACTATCGAAGGATTGGCTTCGCTATGCGGCCCTCGATGTCGAATTGTTGACGGAACTTTACCGTCGCTTGTCCATCCAGCTGAACGACGCGGGTCGCTGGGAGTGGATGGAAGAAGAATGCGACTACTTGGCTCACCTAGATCCGCCTGCGCCCAAGAAGGACCGCTGGCGAAATCTGCCCGGCGCGGGAAAGATACGAGGCCGGCGCAACCTGGGAGTCCTCAAGGCTTTGTGGGAGGCGCGCGAAGAAATCGCTCAGGAACTTGATAAGGCACCCGGTCGTTTAGTGCGCAATGCTGCTCTGGTGCAGGCTGCGCTGAATCCTCCGCGGAATAAGCGCATGTTGCTGTCGATTTCTGAGTTCCGCTCCCCTGTTGCCAGGCAATACGCTGACCGTTGGTTACGCGCGATCCGACTGGCCGAAACGGCAAATGAGGACGAATTTCCCCCGTTACGTCTTCCTCATCGTCCAGGTTCAGTTCCCGAAGCGCGAAACTGGGGTCGTATCGATCCTGACGCTGCAGCGCGATTGGCTGCTGTTCGCGGGGCAATGACCGAGCTTTCTGAAGAAATCGGTATTGCTCCCGAGGTCATTCTTGAACCTCGTATTCAGCGTTACTTGGCGTGGGCGCCTCTTGATCCGAAACGTCCCAGCGGCGACGAGATTGAACAGAGGATGTTTGACAAGGGTGCTAGGGATTGGCAGATGGACCTTTGTCTTGACCCGATCGCGGATGTCTTGGAGTGACTCTGTAGGATTCAAGCTTCTCTTGAGAGGGTACGTGAAATACGTTCCGCAATCTGGTGAGCCGTCAAACCGCACCGTTCCAGCAGGGACTCACGCTCGGCGTGCTGCAGGAATACCTTCGGCACCCCCAGCGTGATGACGGTAGCATCCACGGACTCGTTGGCAAGAAGATCGCGCACTCCCCAACCAAAACCGCCGTCAACGATGCCGTCTTCCAGAGTCACCACATGTTGCGCCTGCTTGGCAAAACTGGCAAGTTCAGAGTTGATCGGTAGAAGCCACACAGGATCCACAACACGAACACGCTTACCCTGTCCAGTCAGAATGCGTGCTGTTTCAAGACCCTCGGGACCAAAAGCGCCCGCTACTACGAGGAGCACATCAACATCGTCAGTGTCGGGTTCAAAGAGAACATCCACACCGTTCACTGAGCGAATTGCGTTCATCGGCGCTGGTAGAGAGCCTTTACGGTAGCGGAGAACGGTCGGCCGATCCTTCACTCCCACTGCGCGACGCAAACTGGTGCGAAGAGTTGCCTCATCACGCGGGGCAGCGAGCTCAAGTGAGGGGATGATCGAGCACATCGCGATATCCCAGACACCATTGTGCGAGGCGCCATCCGTGCCGGTGATACCTGCACGGTCAAGAACAACCGTCACGCCAGCCTTGTGCAATGCCACGTCCATTAACAGCTGGTCAAAAGCACGATTAAGGAAGGTTGCGTACAGCGCAACAACCGGATGAGCGCCCGCATAGGCCATGCCAGCAGCGCTAGCAATCGCTTCCTGTTCAGCAATACCCACATCGACAACGCGGTCCGGGAATTCCTCGTGGAATGGTTTCAAACCGACGGGAGCCATCATCGCTGCGGTGACACCGACAACAGTGTCGTCTTCGCGCGCAATTTTGACAATCTCGTCGGCAAATACGCTGGTCCAACCGAAACGTGCCGGAGCAACGGGGAGTCCCGTTTCGGGGTGAATCGGTCCAACGGCGTGGAAGCGATCAGCGATGTCTTCTTCGGCGGGAGTAAAACCGCGTCCCTTTTGGGTGATGACGTGGACAAGAACTGGATACTTCGAAGTCCGCGCACGCTGTAGCGCGGTTTCAAGCTCGGTCTCATTGTGTCCGTTGACGGGACCTAAGTATTTGAAGCCCAGGTCTTCGAACATTGCCTGAGGAGCAATAACGTCTTTGATGCCGGTCTTCAGACCGTGTAGTGCGTCGTATGCCGCTTTACCGGGATCCCCCAGAGCAAGCAGATGACGCTTACCCCAAGCAAGAGCACGTTCGTAGCCTTCCGAGGTGCGAAGCGCATCGAGATGATGGGCAACACCGCCGATTGTTGGCGCGTAGGAACGTCCATTGTCGTTGACGACTACGACAACACGACGATCAGTTGATTCGGCGATGGTGTTCAACGCTTCCCAAGCCATACCACCGGTTAGAGCACCGTCACCGATGATGGCGACCGTTGATGACGCGTCGCCCCGACGTTTCTTCTCGCGGGAAATACCATCGGCCCATGCCAGTGAGCTTGAAGCGTGCGACGACTCAATAACGTCGTGATCTGATTCTGAGCGGGAGGGATAGCCAGACAGTCCGCCTTCTTGGCGCAGGCCGGAAAAATCCTGGCGACCCGTCAGAAGCTTGTGGACGTACGCCTGGTGACCGGTGTCAAAAAGAATCGTGTCTTTGGGTGAACGAAATACTCGGTGCAGGGCAATCGTCAGTTCAACAACGCCCAAATTGGGACCCAGGTGTCCACCGGTTTTCGACACGTTGGTAATCAGGAAGCTACGAATTTCCTTGGAAAGTTGGACAAGTTGAGGCTCTGAAAGGGTACGTAAATCCGACGGGGAATGGATGCTGGTGAGCAGTGGCATATCCACGTCTGATGAATTCATAGCCCTCATACTAGTTGCCACACATGTTCCTAGCGACCTTCGCCCTCGAAAAGCACATCGTGAGCGGGCTAGCATAGAGCTAACGTGCTTCTTTAATCAACCGAAATGCCTGTGTGCAAGGAGGAACAATGAGCGTTACCGTCGCCCCCTACGGTGAATGGACATCCCCAATTTCCGGCGATTCTTTTACTGCTCGGTCAGTCACTCTCTCGCAGGTTCGCGTTGACGGTTCTGCTACCTATTGGGTTGAAGGACATCCGAAAGAAAACGGACGAGGTACCCTGTTGCGTCGTACCGGTGCTGGCGTTACTTCAGAGGTCCTCCCCCTGATCGACGGTGTTCGCCTTCCCGATATTCGCACTCGCGTTCACGAATACGGTGGTCGCGCCTACGCGGTGCTCGATGGTTTCATCGTGTTCTCCGACGGCTTTGATAACCGCGTCTACCGTTTCGACACCAACGACCCGCACCGTACGATTTCTCCGCTTACCACGCTGTCGAAGTCGCGCTACGGCGACTTCGAGATTGATGATGTTCGCGGCCTCGTCTATGCGGTCAGGGAAGACCACTCGGGCGACGGCGAACCGACGAACACCCTGGTCGCAATCCCAATCGACGGTAGTGCTGCACGCAACGACGCTGCGATCATCACGATCTTTGAAGGCACTGACTTTGTTGCTGCACCCGCAGTTTCTCCTGATGGCACGAAGCTTGCATGGCTGTCGTGGAACCACCCGCATATGCCGTGGACACAGAGCGCACTGCACGTAGGCGCACTCGATTTCGAAGGTCGTATTGAGGTTTCGAAGACGATCGTCGACAAGGAAGACGTGTGTGTCTACGAGCCTCGGTGGACTCTTGACGGTGACCTCATCCACGTCGATGACACGACCGGTTGGGCCAACCTGTTCCGCACGGAAGGCTTTACGTGGAAGGATGACGAGCCCTCAGACGCGTGGACAACGCGCCTTCGCACTCGTGCCATGCACCCGGGAACTCAGGCGTTCTCGCACCCGCACTGGCAGCTCGGTCTGCACTCCTATGATAATTACGATAATGACCTGCTGATCTGCTCGTGGGCTGAGGACCTGACGTGGCACATCGGTACCGTGCGCGTCGACAACGGAATGGCTGAAGAATGGGCAACCGGCTGGTGGCCGATCGGTAACGTGGCATCCAACGATGGTCGCGTAGTCTTCCTTGCTGACTCCCCCACGCACACGCCGGCAATTATTCAGATCAAGGGTGGTGCCACGACGATTATTCGTCCGTCATCCGAAGCTGAAATCAGCCCGAAGCTGGTTTCTTCAGCGCAGATTATCTCCTGGCCAACCTCAGATGGCGAGACCGCGCACGGCTTCTACTACGCACCAAAGAACCCCGACTTTTCAGGCCCGGAGGATGCTCTTCCCCCACTGATCGTCAACGTTCACGGTGGCCCGACTTCTTCGACCCGACCCGGCTTGTCGATTCCATTGCAGTACTGGACCAGCCGCGGCTTCGCGGTGCTCGACGTTAACTACCGTGGTTCAACCGGATTTGGTCGCGCATACCGCGAGCGTCTCAACGGTCACTGGGGCGTTATGGATGTGAATGACTGCGTTGATGGCGTGCGTTGCCTGGTTGACCGCGGTTTCGTTGATCCGAAGCGTGTTGCTATCCGTGGCGGATCCGCCGGTGGCTTTACCGCCTTGAACGCACTGGCAAACACCGATGTGTTCACCGCGGGAACGTCACTCTATGGCATCGCTGATCTGCGCCTTCTGTCTGCAGAAACCCACAAGTTCGAGTCTCGTTACGACGCTCGCTTGATCGGTACTGAAGATCCGAACAGCGAACTGTGGGCCACACGCTCGCCGATTACTCACATTCACCAGATCAATGCTCCTCTTCTGCTGTTGCAAGGCGAAGATGACAAGGTGGTTCCTCCCTCACAGGCACGCCTCATGTTTGATGCGCTGAAGGATCGCGGAAACGCTGTTGCGATGAAGATCTACCCGGGTGAAGCTCACGGCTTCCGTCGCGCAGAGACGATTCGTGATGCGTGGAGCTCCGAGCTCGCGTTCTACGGGCGTGTCTGGGACATGGACGTCGACGTTGAATCCGATATCGATATCGCCAACCTCTGATGCGGGCTTCTGTTTCTTCCTTTGCACAACTGGGTGAAAAAGCAGGTCAGCACCGTTCTTTCGTCGGTCTATTAGCGGCGATAGTCGGCATTATCGTCGGTGGCGCAGCGGTCCTTTTTAACCTGATGATTCAGGGATGGACGTGGGTCACCACCGGTTACAACGACTACTCGACGCACGCTGGTGACAACCACGGAGTCTTCGGTTGGTCCCCCTGGGTGTTCTTGCTTCTGGCTCCCGTTGTCTCAGCGTTGATCTATGGGCCCCTGGTTCAGAGGTTCGCTCCCACTGCACGTGGCCACGGTATTCCCGAAGTGATGCTGGCCGTTCGACGCAAGGGTGGGAAGATTCCCGGGCGCGTCGCAGTGGTGAAACTGATTGCTTCTTCTTTGACGATTGGCGCAGGTGGTTCAGCGGGGCGAGAAGGTCCGATTGTCCAGGTCGGAGCGTCGCTCGGTTCCTCGTTGGCGTCCTCTCTTCGTTTGCCCCCACAACGCGTGATTCTTTTAGCGTCCTGCGGCGCAGCGGGTGGCATCGCTGCAACTTTTCATGCTCCGCTTGCTGGCGCAGTCTTTGCTCTCGAAGTGATTCTGACGCAGTTCAGTGCCGAAACCTTCGGCTATGTCGTTATTTCTTCAGTGATGGCATCCGTTGTTGCACGCGCGTTGCAGGGTGACGAAACGATCGTGAATCTTGGTCATGATCTGTCTTTCTCGCATCTGACGGACATGTGGTGGGTTGCGCTCCTTGGTGTTTTTGCTGGTCTTTCGGGTCTAGGTTTCTCGAAGCTCCTTTATTGGCTTGAAGATGTGATTGATGCTTTCTGGAAACGTCTTGGGCTTCCCGAATGGTCGCGTCCGGCTGTTCTCGGCATCCTTTTGGGCGCGGGTATTGTGGCCTTCCCGCAGATGTTCGGCTCGGGATACCCAATCGAAGAAGACGCTCTGGCAGGCAAATACACGATTGGCTTCCTGCTGGTTTTGATGCTGGGACGCGCCCTGTACACGTCCTACACGATCGGTATCGGTGGCTCCGGTGGCGTTTTTGCCCCGACCCTTTTTATCGGCGCAATGGCCGGAACCGCATTCGGGCAAATCCTTTCCCCCATTACTGACACTCCCGCCGGAGTCTTCGGTGTGATTGGTATGGGCGCGGCATTCGCTGGAGCTGCACGCGCTCCGATGACCGCCGTTTTGATCATCGTCGAAATGACGGGGCAGTATTCGCTGATTATGCCGATGATGCTTGCCGTTGTTCTGGCCACCGGCGTCTCGAGGTTCCTGACACGCGCCACCATCTACACCGAGAAGCTTCGTCGTCGAGGCGATGTTCTGGATGACCCTGTGGATGCAACACTGCTCGGCGCTCACCCGGTTTCACGCTGGATGGAGGACGCTCCCGGTACTTTGGCGCCCTCGACCACGCTCGATCAGGCGATTAAGAAGATGCGTGTCCTTGGTGCCCAGTCTCTTCCCGTTGTCGACGATGCTGGAACCTACGTTGGACTAGCAAGCGCCATTGATCTTGCTCTGGCACGCCAAAGCGAAACAGACATGGCCTCGTCGCTGGATTCTTTGAAACTGCCCACCGTGCACGTCACGCCCACCGCACTACCGTCGAAGGTGCTCGAAGTACTGCAGACATCAGGTCTGCCGGGGATTCCCGTCGTCAACGATTCGTTGCATGTGGTGGGCTGGGTGTCTCAGCAGTCCCTGATCGAACGCCTCTATCGCGATCAGCGTCGCGCCATCGCAGCTCGCGCACAGTCGTCGTGGGGTTCGAGGTTCCAAGAGAAGCATTCACGCCGACACAAGAGTTAACGAAGCGTAAGCGTAGAGTCTCGTATCACTCAGCAAAAACCCGACGTATAGGGACGGATGAGTCGGTCTGTACGCCGGGTTTTGTCCCGCACAAGCGGTGGCGACCATCTATCTAGAACGTTTGTTGCCAAACGCCTCAAGCAACCTACCCGCAGGCGTCGGGCGGGCCACCCATACCTGCTGCTCGGTCTTGCTCTGGGTGGGGTTTACCAAGCCGGCTCGGTCACCCAAACCGCTGGTGAGCTCTTACCTCGCCTTTTCACCCTTACCGCTTGCGCGGCGGTTTATTTTCTGTGGCACTATCCCTCGGGTCACCCCGGGTGGCTGTTAGCCATCACCCTGCCCTGTAGAGCCCGGACGTTCCTCGAGAACCGTATGGTCCGCGCGGTCGCCCAACCGACTCATCCGCGCCCATAGTCTAACGCACCCGCTAGGCTTCTCATATGTTCATCTGGTTACCCCCGTCCGAATCCAAAAGAACACCAGCACATGGGCCTCGTTTTGACGTGGCAAAGCTTGCACGCCCTGAGCTTGCATCCTGGCGTGAAAACTTGATCCGCGACGTTCAGGCGCTCAGCGTTCGCAACGACGCTGCTCAGTTATTCGGTCTTGGCCCGGCTTCTGCTGCTGATTTACAGGCGAATATCGACTTATATTCTGCGCCATGTGACGTGGCTGAAAACCTGTTTACAGGCGTTCTCTATGACGCTGTCTCATTCCCGACACTGCCGAAGCAACACCATGCGGTCGCGTGTGAAACAACGCGTGTCTTCTCTGGGCTTTTTGGTGTGGTGAACCTCGACGATGTCCTGCCCAACCACCGTCTTGCGATGGGCACGAAACTGCCGGGGGTTGGCCCATTGCCGACCTATTGGAAGAAGCCCCTTGATGCATCGCTCAAAGCAGAAGCTGAAGGAGCTCCGATTGTTGATGCTCGTTCTGGCCCGTATCGCAGTGCCTGCCTCGCCCCTTGGGCGCATCGCATCGAGATCGGCGTGGTTCGTCAGGCGAATGGGAAGCGTTCGGTGATTTCCCACGATGCGAAGCGGTGGCGAGGCCTTGCGTGCGCTCACCTCTACGCGTCAATTTCGGCTGATGCGGATTTCGACGCCATCGTTGAGGCTCTGTGTTCAGCCACAACCTTGGATCCGATCATGGACGCTCAGGGTGGCGCTCATGCGGTTACCGACGTGGAAGTACCTGAGGCGAAAGCGACAAAGCAGGGCGGGTCACTCACTCAACTGGTGTTGGTCACCGACTAATCGGACTACGGGAGCAGATGCTGGCCGTCGTAGTGTGACGCTGTCATACGAGGCGACACAACCCGCCACCGGGGCACGATCCCAAGCAATCGGTTTCAGGCTTGAGTCGTCCTCACAACGATCGCGCCGGTATCTTCAGTCCAGTAGAGCTGGTCTTCAGGGGTGAGGCGAATTTGTTCAAGTTCGGCCGGGGATAGCTCCGCTGCCATTCCAATGCCAACACCGTTGCGTACTTCGAAGATCGCGAGGGCACCTAGGTTTGCGCGAACACGTTCATACTCGTCCACGAGGTCTTCTGGAAGCGATTCAGCGAGCGCGCGACGCTTGGCGATCACATCGCGAAGTTCATCGTCGCTTTCTTTCACGTCGGCAGCGAATTCCTGCTTGGTCTTTTCAATGTCGGCAGTGATCGCTTTCGCTTCGTCAATCATTGCTTGACGAGCATTCTTAGCTGCCTCAAGACGTTCTTCACCGTCGAGCTGTTCGTCTTCCAAAGCGGACAAGCGCTTATCCATTTGAGCGATTTCATGTTCCATCGCGTTGATGTCGCGAAGAGGAACCTGGTTGCTGTCGATTCGACTCTGTTGCTTAGCTCGTCTGGCGCTCACACGTTCGATCTCGCCGGCGCTACGTTGGACGTCTCGTTCAATATCTGCGATTGCTGCGCCTTGGGTGACGACTGCGCGCTTCAGGTCGTCGAGGCGTCCTGCAAGCTCGCGGACAACGCCGTGCGCCGGATGGGAGTCGCGGGCGTGTCGAAGCGCGGATTCGCGCTGGTCGAAGGATTTGAGTTCGAGCAGGCTGAGCTGATTCAGGTATGTTGCTTTCACTTGCGTCCTCCTAATGTTGGGCGGTGGCTGGTCCACGGCTCCGTGATAATCGTAGAGACTTTTACTCTCACTTCCACATTTGCAGTTGATGCAGCCTGCACTAACTTGCGTTCAAGGATCGGGAGCCACGGCCATTCGGTGGCGTAGTGACTACCGCAAATCAGGGCAGGCGCCCCGCCTTCAAGGTGTTCGGATGCCGGGTGATGTCGCAGGTCAGCGGTTAAAAAGACGTCCGCTCCGCTTTCACGTGCTGCCTCAAGGAAAGAGTCTCCCGCTCCCCCGGATACTGCGACGCGTTCGATGATCTCGCCGGGGTCTCCAGATCCGAAGATGCCGTGAGGTCCTGCGGGCAATCGCTTGGCAACCAGGTCAAGGAAGTCACCTAAACGAGTGGGCGCAATCGAACCGATACGTCCGTGTCCAATAGGACGCCCGGCCTGGTCAATTCCGGTGGGAACCAGCGGTGATGGAGAGTTGATTCCCACCAACTGTGCGAGTGCATCGCCGACGCCATCTGCGCTGACGTCAGCGTTTGTGTGCGCGTTGAACAGGGCGATATCGTTTTTAATGAGGCGAGTGATGGACGCGCCCTTGGGGTCAGATGTCGGCAGGAAACTCGTTCCGCGAAGGTACAGCGGGTGGTGAGTGATGACGAGGCCGGCGTCCTCGTCGATCGCTTCATCAACAACGGCCGAAACGGGGTCGACGGCAAGCAGGATTGAGGTGACGTGAGCGGATGGGTCACCTGCGATCAATCCGACTCGGTCCCACGACTCGGCACGGGAGGCGGGATACCACTCTTCCATCAGCGCCATGACATCTGAAATAGTCCATTGGTTACTCACGCTTTACAGGATAGCCAATCGAAAGATGCTGGCGAGCGCGGATAAACGTGAGGAAACACTGAAGAAATACGTGTTTTCAATGGTTTTTCGTTATCTGTCGGAGCCTCGTACCCCGATTGGCGTGATCCTGCGGAAAAATGCATTACTTTCGAGAACACGTGCGCAAAAGCCCATTTCGATTAAGAAACGAAAGGTCTGGCGTTCTATCATTCCTACGTGCACGTCATCGACCTTATTGATGCGGGAACGTCGGACTACATGGAAGTAGACCGACTGCAGCGTCAACTCCACGACCAGGCAGCCGCTGGTGACGGCGATTCGATCATTGTCACCCAATTCGCCCCCACCTGGACCGCTGGCCGCCACACGAAACCCGAAGATATTCCGGATTCCACTGTTCGGGTGATCCATGTGGACCGCGCCGGTTCCGCGACGTGGCACGGGCCAGGACAGGTTGTTGTCTATCCAAATGTCAGGCTCAAAGAGCCCGTCGACCTGTACGCGTGGATCCGTAGCGTTGAAGCGGGTGTTATTGAAACAGTGCGCGAAGAATGGGGGCTACCCGTTCACCGCATCGACGGGCGCGCAGGAGTGTGGCTGACCGAAGAGGGACGTCGCGACCGCAAGATTTGCGCCATCGGACTGAAAGTTGCACGAGGCGCCACATTGCACGGCGTCGCCCTGAACGTCGATATTGACCCGATAGAAGCGTTCGCGGGAATCATCCCGTGCGGTCTCTTCGACGCCGATGTTGCCTGCCTGTCGTGGGAAGGGGTGAACGTCCCGTTGCGCACTGCTGCTGACGCACTTGTTTCGCACCTTATTTCTTCAATCCGCCCTCAGCTGGCTGACCCCAACCAAGAGATCACCTATTCGAAGGGAAACGCCTGTGAGTACCTTGCCTGATCCCGAAGGACGCAAACTGCTTCGAGTGGAAGTTCGCAACTCGCGCACTCCTATCGAAAACAAGCCCGAGTGGATTCGCACGACGGCGAACACCGGCGTGAACTATCACGATATGCGTTCCATGTCCCACGCCAAGGGACTGCACACTGTCTGCGCTGAAGCAGGTTGCCCGAATATTTACGAGTGCTGGCAAGACCGTGAGGCGACGTTCCTTTTAGGTGGAGCGCTCTGCACACGTCGTTGCGACTTCTGCGATATCGCGACCGGTAAGCCCACCGAATATGACCAGGACGAGCCTCGTCGAATCGCCGAGTCTGTTGGCGAACTGGAACTGCGCTACGCGACGATCACCGGCGTCACCCGCGACGATCTGCCCGACGGCGCAGCGTGGTTGTACGCCGAAACCTGCCGTTTGATCCACGAGAAAAGCCCATCAACAGGCGTTGAACTGTTGGTTGACGACTTCCGCGGTCAGGACGAGTCAATCGACATGGTCATTGAAGCTGGCCCGCAGGTGTTCGCGCACAACTTGGAGACTGTGCCTCGTATCTTTAAAAAGATCCGCCCTGCGTTCCGCTATGATCGTTCGCTTGCGATGATTCAGCGTGCACACAACGGTGGCATGGTGACGAAGTCGAACTTGATCCTCGGTATGGGTGAGACGCGTGAAGAAATCAGCGAAGCGATGCACGACCTGCACGATTCGGGCTGTGATTTGCTGACCATCACGCAATACTTGCGTCCTTCTGCCCTGCACCACCCGATTGATCGCTGGGTTCACCCCGAAGAATTCCTTGAGATCGCAGCCGAAGCTGAAGAAATGGGCTTCGCTGGCGTCATGGCTGGCCCGCTTGTGCGCTCGTCGTACCGCGCGGGATTGCTGTGGGCGAAGGGCATGCGCGCTCGCGGGTTTGAGATTCCTGAGCAGTTGAAGCACCTAGATAATTCCGGTTCCACTCTGCAGGAAGCGAGTACAGTTCTGGCGAATATGCGTGAGCGTCGCGCACGTCGCAAGGCGCGCGAAGCCACAACGCAGCCCGGGGTTCCCGTTGCCTGAGGCCCTGGCGACTCCGGATTATTCACCGGCCCGTGTTTTGGTACGTGCTGGGCGTCAGCACCCGAACCGCATGTCGATCATTTGGCCGGATAACAGCGTGTGGACCGTCGCCGAAAGCGCCGACGCAGTGCGCCGTGTGGCAACATATTTGCGCTCGCTCGGCATTGGCGAGGGTAACCGTGTCGTGTTTGCTGGCCGTAACAACGCTTGGGTTTTCGTTCTACACGTTGCGTGCTCGTGGCTTCACGCAGTGACCGTTCCACTTTCGGAACGCCTACCGCTCACCGTCACGCAGTCGATTGTGGATTCGCTCGATCCAGCTCTCGTTTTGATCGACGAGGTCGCGCCCGCTTTGCAACGTTCGGTCAGTGTAGGCGCGGAGTTTATGACGGTCGACGCCTTTGCTTCGAGCGCGCTGGACTCCACGCCGATCGAAGGTGAACCTCCGGCCTGCGCACACGAGACGGGTGCGATTGTCTTTACTTCGGGGTCAACAGGACGTACCCGAGGAGTTGAACTCACTCACGCCCACATGTGGTGGGGCTCGATGTGTTTCCGCGACGGCTTCGAATATCTACCGGCACGCGATGTCGTGGGGGTGTGCGCGCCAATTTCGCATATCGGTGGCTTCAATGGCACGTCGATGGATGTCTTCAGCCACGGTGGAACGATCATCGTCTTCCCGACGTTCAACCCGGCCGATATCCTGCGTGCAATCGAAAAACACCGCATCTCGATGATGTTTGCTGTCCCAGTCATGTGCCACATGTTGCTCGACACGAATGAGTCCGTCGGCGCAGATATTTCATCATGGGAACGCCCGCTGATCGGCGGAGATGCGATGGGACCGGCTTTGGCTGAGCGTCTGCGGAGCGCCGGCTTGCGACCGATCCACGTGTGGGGAATGACGGAGACTTCCGGGGCGGGAATGATGACCTCCCCCGATGCCGACGCTCCAGCGGGAGCATTGGGCCAACCTTTCCCTTACGTGGATGCGCGTCTGATGAACGCTGACGGCCATCTAGCCGGCGTGGGTGAGTTGGGCGAAATCGAGGTACGAGGCCCCGGCGTTTCAACCTCCTTCGTGACCAACGGGGAACGAGGTCTCGCAAGCATGCATGACGATTGGCTACGCACGGGCGACCTCGCCACGTGCGATGAAAACGGCTGGTATCACATCGTTGGTCGTGCTTCGCGAATGATTAACACGGGTGGCGAGCTTGTGGCTCCCGGGCGCATCGAAGAACTGCTACGCGGACTACCCCATATCGCAAACGCCTGCGTTGTGGGTGTGAAGGATGATCGGTGGGGTCAGGTTGTTGCAGCGGCAATCGTTCGCGGACCGATCCCAGAAGAATTGCTTGATGTCGCCGACTTCGATGCATTGGAGATCGCTGACCTGATTAGTGATCAGTGTGCGCCGTGGGAACGAGTACGCCGAGCGATCTGGGTTGATACTCTCCCTCAATTGCCGAACGGGAAACCGGATATTCAGGCGACGCAACGTCTTTTTGACTAAACGATTGCTTTGCTCCGCGCCTTTGCGAGGCATCGTTGATCTGGTGATCGTGGCCTCGTACATGAGTGAAGAGGACGTGGGTACTCTCACTCCCTCAAAGACGGATGGGGACTGTCAACCCCGCTGACTCAATTGGTAAGGTAAGCCTTACATAATTAATGAGGAGGATCTGGTGCACCGCATCGTCATCATTGGCTCAGGTTTTGCTGGACTTGAAGTCGCGAAGAAGCTGAAGCACGCGAACACTGAAATCACGATTCTAGCCAAGACCGGTCACCACTTATTCCAGCCCCTGCTCTATCAGGTCGCAACTGGCATCCTCTCCGAAGGCGACATTGCGCCAACGACGCGTGAGATCCTCAAAAAGCAGAAGAATGTTCGCGTTCTGCAGGCGCTCGTTGAAGACATCGACATTGAAAACAAAGTCGTTATTTGGCGTAATCACAATGAAGAGCAGACGACTCCCTACGACACGCTGATCCTTGCTGCCGGCGCCGGCCAGTCGTACTTCGGCAACGATCACTTCGCCGTGTTTGCTCCCGGCCTGAAGACAATCGACGACGCGCTCGAACTCCGTGCCCGCATCTTCGACTCGTTCGAGAAAGCTGAAATCGAATCCGATCACAACGAGATCGACCGTCTACTCACGTTCGTTGTCGTTGGCGCCGGTCCGACCGGTGTTGAGATGGCTGGTCAGATCCGAGAAATGGCATCACACACGCTGGCAAAGGAGTTCCGTGCAATCGATCCGACGAAGGCTCGCGTCATCCTCGTTGACGGTGCCGATCGTCCTCTCCCTGTGTTTGGCGAGAAGCTCGGTGACGTGACGCGCCACGAGCTTGAAAAGCTCGGCGTCGAGGTGAAGACCCAAGCATTTGTCACTGACCTTGACCACGACACCGTCACTCTGAAGTTCAAGGACGGCTCAACCGAAACGATTCGTTCAAACTGCAAGGTGTGGGCTGCCGGCGTCCAGGCGTCCGAGCTTGGTGCTGTTCTTCGTGACAAGGCCGGTGCGGAGCTTGACCGTGCAGGTCGCGTCATTGTAGGAAAGAACCTCACTGTTCCCGGCCACCCGGAGATTTTTGTCCTCGGTGACATGATGAGCTTCCCGGGCGTGCCAGGCGTTGCCCAGGGAGCGATCCAGTCTGCTCGCTATGCAGCAAAGATTGTGGCAGCGCGTCTTGCTGGCAAGCCGGAAACAACCGAGCCTTTCACGTACTTCGACAAGGGCTCAATGGCGACAATCGCCCGCTTCAAGGCGGTCGTGAAGATCGGCAAGATGCGCCTGACCGGCTTTATCGCCTGGGCGGCTTGGTGTTTCCTCCACCTGCTGTACATCGTCGGCTTCAAGTCCCAGATCGGCACCTTGGTTCACTGGTTCTTCTCATTCCTGTCGGGCGCGCGTTCGCAACGCACAACCACAAACCAGCAGCTGGTTGGCCGCCTCGCCCTGGAACGTCTGGGCACCGGTTCGTCCGGCAAGCTCGTCGCCGGCGAGGATCCCGTTCAGGAGATCATCGATGATGAAGTGACCTCGTCGCACAGCGAAGAGGCGACACCGAATACGCCTCTCTCCCTTTAACTTCGGATGAATCACCCCTTTCTTGGTAGGGTTATTGCTATGTTTCCATCGGATACAGGAGGAGCAATGAAGAATTGGTTGCGTGCCACAACTGCTTTCGCAGGCGCGGCAGCACTGACGCTGGGAGGCGCCGTTGCCGCTGTAGCAGCACCCAGTGTTGACGACGGTAGCAATGTCAAGACCTTCGAGGTTACTTGGAGTGACAAAGTAAAACGGTATGACCCGGCGCTTGAAGGCACCACAATCAACGTGCTTCTATACTGTCCGGTCTACGAATTCAAAGCCGGTAAAGAAACCGGTGGCCTGCTTGGCTACGAGTGGCCAATGCTCACACTAACCGTTGGCAAAGATGAGCAGATTCCACTCGACGTGAACCTCAAGGACCCCAAGTACGCGGGTGTTGACAAGATCGGTATTCGAGACTGCTACCAATATCGCTTAGGGAAACACGGACCCAGCCAGTTCTCTTTTGGAACTGGATATAGTAATGGCGTGAAAAAACTGGCTATGTACCAGCAGGCCAATACCGATTTCAAGTTTGAGTTGGTTGAAGGCGAGTGGGATGGGGAAACCTATCTAGGTGAGGTTCCCGACGGCAAGGCACCCACAATCACAATTGGGGTATCACAGCATAAGGCCGGAGACGAAGTTACAGAAGGCGGCGAAAAAGTTTACAAGCCCCTTATCACCAAGGGTGGCGACCCTGCTGCAAACAAGTATGTTTTCGCCGATGGGGATTCTCGTAGGCCCTCTGCCGATAACGTAGGAGCTCAAGATAGCCCAATTACTCGCGCTTCAGTTGGCAATAGCCTGGACATCTTCTCTGGATACACGGGTCGTTACAAGTGGTACCAGTTGACAGCGTCGATTGATGATCCAGAAGAGGCTAAGCTCTTCCGCGTTGAAAGCGTTGAAGGAAATGACCTTGACGGCTGGACTGTAAAGGTAAGCTCTGCTGTCCGCAAGATTACCCCCGAGGCTCCGACCGTTGTAGATTCCGATAAGTGCGGAGTTGCTGGCACGGTCCAGGTTCCTGAATCCAAGTATTTTGACTACGAGCAGGTTCAGACAGGCACCACTGTTTCGGTAGCGGCGCTACTGAAACAGGACTTCAAGGACAAGTTCGTGGTTGAGGGTGACACGAAGTGGGAGCTCAGCGTCGCTTCTCAGCCGTGCACACTCAATCCAGCTGAAGAGTTGGCAACTCCTGTTGCTCCGAAGCTGGTCAAACCTTCCGCTGATGATCCTTCTTCTTGTACCGTCGAGCCTCACGTGACGATCCAGAAGACCGAGGGCGTGGCTTACACCGTTACTGCAAACGGCGTTGAGCTGAAAGCTAACAAGGATGGTAGCTACATCTACCCGTACAACTCGAAGGTAGTAGTTAAGGCCTCCGCGCTGGACGGTTACTTCTTCGCTGACGATGCTGTGACCGAGTGGACCTGGGACAGCCACGATACTGCAATGGACCCCGCATGTAAGGCCACGCCTAGCACGCCCGAGGCCACAAAGCCTAAGAAGAAGCTGGCTAAAACTGGTGCTGAGGTCGCTTCCCTCGTCGGCCTTTCCGCCCTACTACTCCTTGCAGGTGGCGTGCTCACCGCACGCAAGTTCATGTAACCAACGAGCAACACGCAACCTGCCTACAGGCGCAGTAGTTGCAAAGAACCCCCGGAAGGCAACGAGATCACTCAGCTGCCTTCCGGGGGTTTGCTTTACCCATCTAGCCTAGGCTTATTCGCACCTACTCATCGTCATCGTCGAGCTCAAGCTCCGGAGTTTCTGCACGAGCTTGCTCAAATACTTCTGCCGCAGCCGAGAGATTGATAACGCCGATAACAAGACCAACCGCAATGTCTGGCCAGGGGCTGAACCAGAACGCGGTGACAACGCCAGCGGCAAGGATCAAAAGGTTTGCGAGCACATCATTTCGAGCTGCCAGCCAGGTACCTCGAACTAGCGCGGTTTCATGCCTACGCAGTTGCAGTAGTAGTAGCGCGCTGGCGAGGTTGATTAGCATTGCGATGATGGCGGTTACCGACAAGGTGAGTGGCTCTGGCGCCTCCCCGGAGATCATTTTCCATATCGCGGTGCCAAATGCCGCAACTGCGGGAATGAGAATGAGCCCGGCAAGGCCGTAACTGGCCTTCTTCCTGCTTGCTACCGACCAGCCCAGGGCGGTGAGCACAAGCATGTTAATGAGGAAGTCTTCAAGGAAGTCGGCGGCATCTGCAAAGAGTGCGGCTGAGCCAATGATTGAGGCGATCACTAACTCAATGATGAAGCCGATGAGGTTTAGGATGGCAACCCAGGCAACGATTCGCCGGGCACGAGTGTCAAGATTCTTAGCGGTATACACGAGCACCGATTCTAGCTAATATCTTCAGATGCTTCGCAGGTCATCCTTGCCGCCGTGGTGGTTCTTACTGGTGCGCGTTGGTTCTTTCTGACGGGGCACTAATCGAACAGAGTTAATGTGACCGGATAGCAATAACAAAACACCTCCCAGGGATTAGCCGGAAGGTGAAATGTTGTGCGTGAAGCTCACTAAATAATGAGGAAGCCAGTTACTGTGAGCCGGGTGGGCCCCCGCCGTTTTGAACTGTCCCCTGAAAGTTAGACAGTTTAATAGTAGGGGTTCTTAGGCTACGAG